>Ga0265594_1000283_pt1 | contig 41812 bp, 42 predicted proteins | sample saktaG_11_FD_190147 | JGI IMG/M metagenome (GOLD analysis project Ga0265594, IMG submission 190147) | Saline water microbial communities from Sakinaw Lake, British Columbia, Canada - sak_2011_5_24_80m | ecosystem: Environmental > Aquatic > Non-marine Saline and Alkaline > Saline ... | reverse complement strand
CTTCAAAGGTTCAAAATACAGTGAATAGCTTTTAAACCAGTTTATCGAGGGAAAGTGTCGTCTGTCTGCGAGTCTAGCATCCAAACCCCAGAATACCCTCACAATCCTCAAGGTGTTTTGAGTGACTGGCTCGGAGAAATCACCTCCAGGCGGAGAAACAGCCCCGATAATCGACGTCGACCCAACAAGATTATTCCCAATGCAATTTACCCTGCCAGCCCGCTCGTAGAATGCGCTAAGCCTCTCTGAAAGATACGCCGGGTAACCTTCTTCGCCTGGGATTTCTTCAAGCCTTCCCGAAATCTCCCGTAAGGCTTCAGCCCACCTTGACGTCGAGTCCGCCATAAGGGCCGCATCCAAACCCATATCCCTAAAGTATTCTGCAATAGTAATCCCAGTATACACTGACGCTTCTCTCGCCGCGACCGGCATGTTAGAAGTGTTCGCAATAAGCACCGTCCGCTCCATCAAGAGTTTCCCGCTTTTCGGATCAGTAAGCTTAGGGAACTCGTCTATCACTTCTGTCATCTCGTTTCCGCGCTCCCCACAACCCACATAAACTATTACGTCTGCGTCAGACCATTTCGCAAGCTGGTGTTGAGTAATAGTCTTTCCAGAACCAAATGGTCCGGGTATTGCGGCAGTCCCGCCCTTCGCAAGCGGGAAGAAAGTGTCTAAAACCCTCTGCCCTGTAACAAGAGGAGTATCACAGTCAAGCCTTGATGCTATAGGCCTTGGTTTTTTAACAGGCCAAGTGTGGTAGAGCTTAAGCTCTTTTTTTGAGTCTAATCTACAGACTACGTCTTCCACTGTATGTTTACCCGCGTTTATCTCAACTACTTTTCCTGATATTTTTGGAGGTACCAGGATCTTGTGTTTTATCACTTCAGTTTCCTGGACCTCGCCGAAAATCATACCGTCCGAAATAAAATCATTCTTCTTAACGGTCGGGGTAAAATCCCACTTCTTCTTCCGATCTAACGCGTCTGCTGAAGAACCCCTTAAGATGTAATCTCCGACGTCGTTTTTTATGACCTCAAGCGGCCTTTGAATACCGTCGTAAATCGTCTTTAAAAGCCCGGGCCCAAGTTCTACGGATAAGGGTTTCCCAGTTCCTAAAACAGGTTCTCCCGGAGCTATGCCGCTTGTGTCTTCATAGACTTGTATTGAGGCTTGGTCTCCCGCAATTTTAATTATCTCACCCATAAGTTTCTGGCTGCCGACGTAGACTACGTCGTACATGCGGTTCCCGCGCATGCCGTCCGCCTCAACGAGCGGTCCTGAAACCCTGATTATTTCCGCCATCTTACAAGTTGAATCCTATCGTGTCTTTCACAATATTGTTGATTTCCGAGTATTCATCGTCTTCTCTGATTGATACAGTGTGGATTACCTTATCTTTTGCGTTCAACGTTTTTTTCTTATCCCCTAAAATTTTTAACGCAGATTCAGACATTAAGACTAATCCTTTGAAATTTTTAAGTTTTCCAAAGACTTCCTCTGTGTTTTCCCGGCTGATGTTTTCGATATTCTTCAAGCCCCCTAGCATAAAGCCGGCGCACTCTTCTCTCTCACCCACGAAAACGATCCCACCCTCCATCAAACATACTCCCCCGAAATAAGTGATTTCGTCTCGTCTAGACTTAACCCCTCTTTTTTGGATAAGATTATTGCTCTAAGCGTTTTTATTTCCAGCATCTTGCGCTCCATGAAATAGGCTGCCGAGTAAATGCTTAACGGATTTAACACGGACTTGTCTTTGACGTAATTTATGAGATATGAGTGGGTAATCTTTTCAATTGAATTAATGTTTCCCTCCTCAGTAAAACTCTTTAAAACAAGTTTAACTAAATCTCTGTAATCTGTGAAAGAAAAATAAGTTGAAAGCTCTTCGATCTCGAGCTTTCCAGCATTCATCAAGAAATCCCTGCCTAGCCGCCCTGCCCCTAAGACCACATATTTTTCAGGTTCTATCCCGTAATTCGCACACAAGAAAAGCGTTTTAATATTGAATAGGTCGGATCTTAACCCCACAATATCTCCGAGAACACCGTCTTTCAGTTTATTGACGTATCTTTTATAGAATACTGAGTCGACAAAAGACTCAAGTATCTCAAGGTTTCCACTGGACTCGTATTCACTTAAAACATCATTGAAAAACTCGTCTTCCACAAAGCCGACGTCTATTAAAAAATTGGCCATGGAACCACTTGCATAAGATATCTCAAAGTCATCGACTGCAAGCTTTCCCAGAGGATTAACATAAAACCTCACATTCCTCCAACTCATATTCTGGTGTAATCCCCGAATCAAAGTCTTAACGTTTGAGTGATCCCAGAAACCCGAATAATAAAATCTAAGAGACTCGCCGTCAAGTCCCGGAGTAAGCCCCACCACATCCTCAAACACATCCTCAAGATGGGCAAACAGCCTTCGCTCAAGCTCGATGTTTTCGTATTCCCCCACCTTAAGTCCGCTTAAGTATCTTTCATAGTCGGTCGATTCAAGTGAGGCTAAAACTTCATTGTCGCTTCTAGACTGGATTAAAGAATCAATCTCTCTAGAAGATAGAAGCTTTCCAATAAGCCCTGACACTCGCCCGTAAAGGTAGGCGTAGTCTGATACGCTCCCCACCATAGCTGCAGAATTCATCCCCTAACTCCAAATCATCTTGTTTAAAGTATGTTCGTGCTGCTCTCTAAGATTTTCCAGCACGGTTTTAAGGCGCTTGTCGATTTTACGAAATCCATCCTTGGATTGTATAATAACTCCAAAATCCGTGAAGCCCCCTTTTTTCACCTCGAATTTTTGTGGGACAAGCTTTTTATATTTATCAGCCACGAGTACAACCGGATTATCACCAACAGCACTCGCATCTCCTAAAAGCAATTCAATGACCTTCTTTTTACTGGATTCGGAAAGTTTTTCAATATCTGATTCTATCTCTAGGAATAACTCATCCAAAAGCCCTATCTTCTCCTTTAACGCAGAAACCCTGGCTGAAATCCGGGCTCCCCCGATTATTTTCCGGGAAATTAAGGCCGACTTTCTGTCGGCTTCGGATAAAATATTTTCAGTTTCCTCTGACAGCTTGTCTTTAATGCGGTCTTCAACCTCTTCCAGTTCGGAAAGTATTTCCTCCTCTACTTTCCTTACGTCTTCCTCAGCGTCTTTAAGGATTTTCCCCGAAAGTTTAGACTCACCCATCCTACCCTAGAAAACTTTGGCCGAAACGAGCAACAGTATCGATATGACGAAACCGAATAGTGCCGCAATCTCTGGCATGACGATGAACACCAGGACTTTACCCCGTACTTTCTCGTTTTTCGCTACAGCTCCAATAGAGGCTGCTGCGACTTTACCCTGAGGTATCGCTGAAAGCCCTGTGAAACCGACAATTATTCCAGCAACGATGGAGAACAGTCCCTTCTCAAGGGTCATGTTACCGCCCATAATGCCCACAACAATCAAGATGGCTATAATAAAACCGTATACCACCTGAGTTTGAGGTAATGATTCAAGTATTAGTGCAGAAGAAAAATTTTTCTCGTCTTCGGCGGTAACTCCTGCTGCGGCATTCCCTGATATTCCAAGCCCTTTCGCTGAAGAAATCCCCGAGACCACGATAGCTATCATGGCTCCGGCACATGCCAAAACAGTCCCTGATGCCAGGGTGTCAATTAATAAACTCATCGTTTAATCACCTACCTCGTGTATTTTCTCTCCTCCCTGAACGGGGTGAACTCACGCCCGCCCCCCGGGTAAAACGTCCCGAAGAATTCGACGTAATGAAGTCGGAGTGCGTGAACGAACCCGCCTAACGTGTTCATGAAGATATTTATTGTATGGCCGAGAATAAAAACGATTGCAGCGACTCCCAACCCGATGTATGGTATGTCTTTTGATATGTCTGCCAGAAAATTGAAGGTCATGGCGATTCCTGCAGTGGTTAAGGCGAGTGCTAGAAGTCTTGCATAGGATAGCGTGTTTCCGACGACTCCCACAATCTTCAGGAAGGCCATAAGTCCCGAACTCATAAAGAGTAATATGAGTCCCGTAAGTGTTAGAGCGTATCCTATCGGATTCACAGCTTCATGTAGTTTACCTGTTTTAACTAGTATTATCATGATGACTCCGCCTGCGAGTATGAACCAGGACCCGTAATCTATTAGTGCTTCCTTGATTTTTCCTTTTCGAACCGAGTCGTAGATTCCTATGAAGTATCCAATGAAAAGGTGTATGAATCCGGCAATGCACACTACCGTCAGAAAGATTATTGAATTCGTCTTGTATAATGGGTCCAGCCATAATGCTACGTCCTGGGATCCTTCACCTCCAAGAATATATTTTCCGACCAAGTCTCCGAGGAAACTTCCCGTAAGAAATCCGAACAATATCGCCGCTATCCCGCAGACTACAAGTATCACACATAAATCGTATAATCCCTTAGAGTACTTGCCATACTTTCTGATTAAATAGTAAGATCCTAATGCAAGCATAAGACCGTAGACTGCGTCTGTGAGCATAAGCCCGAAGAATAGTGCGAATGTTGGTGCTATAAGCGGTGTCGGGTCTATGTCGGAATACCTTGGAGGTGAAAACAATTTCGTCAGAGTCTCAAAAGACCTTATGACCGGTGGATTATCCAAAAGAATTGGCGCATCATCAACGTCATCTACTACTTCAATGAGGTTGAACCCTTCCGTTTTCTCGTCTATGATATCCAACACTTTACCCTTATCTTTTTGGGTTGTCCAAAGACGCATGAAAACTGTGTTCTCTGTCTGACCACAGCGGATGAAAACCTCACACCTGTTCTTCTCAATATCCAGCAACTCGTGAACCTCCAAAAGCTTTCCGTAAAAGCGATTGAAAAGCACTCCCCTGTTTTTCCCCAACTCGGCTTTAACATCCTTAACGTATTCTAATTCCCCTTCAACCTTACCTTTAAGTTTGGACACACTACCCTTACCTGCGAAACTTCTAACTTCACAATTATTCTTCCTTAAGATGCCATCCAATGAAACGGCATTATGCTTGAGTGTGTAAACTAAAAAAGAGATTCTACCGTCCCCGCAACCCGCACTCTCAACACCGAAACCATCACCGAAAGACATTGAAAGCTCGTTTTGAAGACTAATAAAATCACTCTCCCGTGCAATCGCAGCCTGGGTGTACAAGTATTGCGACTCTCCAAGCCACTCAACCTTAAAATCAAGACCCGAAAAATAATTGAGCGTTTCAACCAGCACGCTCAATTGCTCATATTTAGACTGGTTCTCAGCTATTTTTCCATTCAAAGCCGAGACTTTCCCATCTATCGAAGATAGAAAATCTCCCGACTCCCCTAACAGTTCATCCTGCCCAAATCTATCAATAATCCTGGGCTCAATCTTCTCAACACCCAGAACGTCTTCTAAAAAGTTGACCTCACTCTCATCGAATTCACTAAAATAGTCGATTAACTTATTCGCTAAAATAATCTTCCTGGAAACCGCATCAACCTCCTCTTCCGGACTGCTCCTTCTAATCAGCTCTTGTTCCAAGAATTCGTTTGAAAGAAACTCTACTTCAACCAGTCCAGATTTTTGTAGGGCGCAAGCTACTGGTTTTCGATAATTTTTTTCTATGATGCAATTTATTTGCGACATCCGCGCTGGCGTAAACACAATCAAACACCAAGTTCCCTTAAAATAAATTCCTTAGCCATCAACTTTTTACTATTGAATGCTTTAGCGATCTTCTTTTTTTGAGCTTCCGATTCCTTGAGGATTTTTTCTTCCTCAATTTCGGCTTTTTTCTCTGCGGAAGCAACTATTTTGTCGGCTCGGGCTTCAGCCTTTTTCTTGCATTCCTCTATTCTGTTAGGGCCCGACTCCCTTGCTTCAGCTAGCTTCTTCTCCGCCCTCTTCCGCGATGACTCAACTCTCCTCATCGCTTTTTTCTCGGCCTCCTTAACTTGATTCAAGTTCATGATAATCTTAATACATTTCTAAAAATATTAACCTTATCCTATATCATAACAATATTTAAAAAACATACACTGATCTCCCCAAGTATCTATACACTCCGTTTTTGAATCATTTTTTAGTGAAAACTTATCGCGTGTTTTAAACGTCGAATTTTCCTTGAAGTTTGGTTCCTGGCATGATCCATTCTCCAGTATCAATTTCGAAAAACAGGCTTCTGGGGAAAGTCATGTACCTGTGCCCTTCCATTGCGGGTCCTTGCTCATATCCCCTAAAGGATAACCGATGTTTAGGTAGTAAGGCGGACACGTCTTCTACCATAGTCTGGAGAATTTCTTCTTCAGAGACGTCTCTTGGTTTTAACCTCCCTGCATCACCCCTGCTTTCAAGGTATTGGTATCCCCCACACTCTCTAACATGGCCTTTAGGGTAAAGGATGAGGCATTCCCCCCGTAAAGCCCCCTCAAGTTGGCTTGAATGATCCTTTGAAATTCTGCCCAGTCCTTCAAACACGAGTTTGTTGGGCATGAGTTTATGGGCTATAAATCCCTGGCTTTTCCCTTCAACTTCATGCCTGCCTAAGCAAGCCCAGCAGGAATTGAGGTCTCCCGTCGCAATTAAAAGCGGGCTAGAGAAGTATCTTTCAGTTTCCGCCTCCACAGCCTGATTCGCTGGCACAACCTCCTTCCACCACTGGAACGGCCTCTTTTTAATTATCTTAAGTGCTTCTTGGTTTCCAGTGTCGACTGCCTTAAGAAAAGACTCGACGTCTTTTAGTCTAACCGAGGGTGTTCCAATCCTTGACAAGAATTCAGGCTTCTGTATTTCAGCCACATATCATAATTGGTTTTGCAGGAAAAAAGTGGGTGTGGCGTTTTTAATCTGATTTACCTAGCTTTCCCTGTAGTCTGTGCGGGCCCCTGAGACTCCAGCGGCCTGTTTTCGTGTCGAAGCGGAGAGTGTAAGGTTGCCATTTCCCCGTATCCCAATCCTTTGGGGGTAGGGGGTATTCACGCAAAGACACGTTAAGGTCGGTGTCTGGGAAGAAATCTTTGATGTCCTCTTCCATCGCCTTCTTGATTTCATCGTCCGTAGCCCTTACGCTGGATTCTCGAGACTTCCCTATCCGGTAGGCCTGCTGCATCCCTAACTCCTGTATGCTCCCATTCAAATACAATAACATTAGATCGCCCTTGCAGCCGGCCAATATCCCATTATTTGCTTTGGCCTCCTTCTCAATCCTCTCAAAGCGCATTGGCATGTCGTCGTGGACTATCAGGCCGTGATGCCCAGCCCCGGCTGCTTCAGAACCCCCCTCAAAGCGTCCGAAAAGAATACCGCAACTTGTAATCCCACCGGTTTCCATGACGACGTCGCCGGAAACAAACCGCGCGTCATCAGATTCAACCCGGACAACCTGTCCACCTCGTCTAGAGCGGGTAATCTTGCGGTGCATACAGTAATAATCTAGAAGATTGAGAAAAAAATACCCAAAATGCTTAAGTGGTGAATAAAAAGTGTGTGTGGGGGATTTTTCGACTCCCCTTGTTTTTTTCCAGACTTTCTGGGCTATCGAGCGGCTGTTAAGCCGCGAAGATAGTCCCTTTGATTAACCTTTATTAAAGGTTACATCATGCCTGGCATTCCGCCCATTCCGTCCATGCCGGGTGGCATTCCCCCGCCCGGCGGCATTGGGGGTCCGCTTTTCCTTCCGCCGGCTATGACGTCGTCGATTCGGAGTAGCATTTCAGCGGCTTCGCTCGCGCTTTTTATGGCTTGCGTCTTGATTTTCAAGGGCTCTATTACGCCTTTCTTCCACATGTCGTCGACTTTCCCAGACAAGACCATGACTCCGATGTCCGGCCCCTCCTTCTCGTGTTTTGCTCGAAGCTTGACTAGCGTGTCTATTGCGTCCATTCCCGCCGACTCTGCGAGAGTCCTTGGGATGATTTCAAGGGCCTCTGCGAAGGCGTTTACTGCAAGCTGTTCGCGCCCGCCGACTGAATCAGCGTACTCTCGAAGCTGTCTTGCAACCTCGATTTCAGGTGCTCCGCCGCCAGCTACGATTAACCCTACTTCAAGTGCTGCTGCAACACCACCCAAAGCGTCATGTAAGGATCTTTCAACCTCGTCCACCACGTGTTCTGTTCCGCCGCGAACGAGAATGCTTACTGCCTTAGGATTCTTACATCCTCGCACAAAAATCATCTCGTCTCCAGAGACTTTCTCTTCTTCGACGGATTTGGCAGAGCCTAAATCGTCTTTCGACAAGTCTTTCAAGTTCGTCACTACTTTAGCGCCAGTGGCTTTCGCAAGTTTCTCCATGTCAGACTTCTTAACTCTTCGGACTGCGAGCACACCTTCCTTTGAGAGGAAGTGTTGTGCCATATCATCAATGCCTTTCTGGCAGAACAATACGGTCGCACCGCTTTTCGCGATGATTTCTACCATCTCCTTTAGCATCTGCTCTTCACGATCAAGGAAGGCTTGAAGCTGGGATGGATCAGTGATCTGGATTTCGGCGTCGGTCTCAGTATCCTTTACTTCAATGGCTGCGTCGAGGAGGGCAATCTTCGCGTTCGCAACAGTTTTAGGCATTGCCGAGTGAACGCGCTCCTTATCTATCACAAGGCCTTCAATCAATTCGGTTCCTCCGATGCTTCCGCCCTCCTTTTTCTCTATCTGGATGTTGTCCAGGTCGACTGTCACTTTACCCTCGGCTTCCTCAGCAACCATTCTCACCGCCTTAACCGACATTTTCGAGAGCATTTCCTTGTTGGATTCAGCACCTTTCCCGGTCATTGCGGTTACTGCGATTTCTTCCAGTATCTTCACGTCGGAAAGCGCTACGGTTTTCCCGATTTTCGCAAGGATTGCCTGCGCTTTGTCTGCAGCCATCTGGTATCCTCTTGCGATTATCGTAGGGTGGATTCCTTGGTCCAGAAGGTGTTCTGCGTTTGCCATGAGCTCTCCTGTGAGGACGACTGCGGTGGTTGTTCCGTCGCCTACTTCGGCGTCCTGGGTTTTTGCGACTTCCACTACCATCTTGGCGGCCGGGTGTTCGACGTTCATCTCGTCGACGATGGTTGCGCCGTCGTTTGTGATGACGATGTCTCCCATGTCGTCTACGAGCATCTTGTCCATTCCTCGCGGCCCTAGTGTTGTCCTCACTGTTTCTGCTACGGCTTTAGCAGCCATTATGTTGTTCCTTTGGGCGTCTCGCCCGGTTGTCCTAAATGCCCCTTCGGGCAGTATCAGTACTTGTGCATTCTGGTCCATTTTTTCTTCATCACCTCAAAAAAATCTTGGAGTTTAGTATAGGTTTGAATGTATATAAAAGTCGGAGTTAGCCGACGACTAATGACCCATCTTCGGCTTTGGCCTCGATAGGTCTTAATTAAAACAAAGTTTAATTTATTTTTTTCCCTCACCTCACAAATACCATTTAACAAAAATTGGGAAAATACATGGGTTTGAATGTCTATAAAAATCAATCGATTTTCACGTTCACGCCTTTTTCAGCCTTCCTCTTCTCTTCCTTCTTTCTGATTTTGACCTCTAAAACCCCGTTTTTATATGTGGCCTTGCTGGTTTCAGGTTTCACCTTGCTTGGAAGCTTTAAGTTCTTGTAGTATTTTCTATCGGGAGTGTCCACGGATATTGTGATGCTCTGCTCACCCGAGTCTAGTTTAATGTCTTTCTTCTCGATTCCAGGAAGTTCTGCAATTACTGTCACCTCTTTTTTCTCGTCGATGACGTCTGTCAGCGGCTCTCTTCCTTCGTTTAATTCGCCGGATTGAATCATCCCTCTGCCTTGCGGTACGTTTCCAAACTCCTGAATTTTTGGTTTTCCGTCGGGCCCAACTTTCATCGAGAATCCGTATACGTATGGTTTTCCAACAATACTTCCTTTTTCGGGGGGTTTCATAGCCTCCTCAAATATTCGCGCCATGTTCTCCTCCATCTGCCTAAACTCTTCATCCATGTCTGTAAAAAAATCATCGAAAAAATTCCTTCTCCTTCGTCTTCCGGGAAGCATGTTTCACCACCTCAATGCAATTAAAATGAGATTATTTAATGGTTTGGATGTATATAAAAGTCGGAGTTAGCCGACGACTAATGACCCATCTTCGGCTAACGCCTCGATAGGTCCTAACTGAACCCTAAATTATCTCGAACTCGCATCATCCTCGTCTTCAGGGTATGCACGTTCAATTCTTCTTTCCAATTTATCGACCTGCTCTCTTATACTAAAACCATCCTCCTCTCTATTCGAACGACTTATCCAAACTAATAATGGCCCTAGTAAGGGTATATTTCTTATACCCCCGTATTGCCAACAGAATAAAAATCCAAATAACAGAATACCCACGACTAACCCCAAATTTAGGTTTAATATATCACCCCGACAGAAGAAACAAGGTTCAGACAAAAACTCATATATGCTCCATATTCTTATTCCCCTATCCATTAAACCCGAGGCTATTACAATTATTATAGCAACCATACCACCCAAGATTACGTTAGCCTTCAAGTTTATCCTGTCGGCCTTGAACTTTATCTTTTCTCTCTCCGCGTTTGTTTCGTCCGTCATTTTTTCTTTGGGGATGAAACACGGCGAAGTCTTTTAAGGGACTTCGCGTGCTCGAAAACTCTTACGTTTTCGTCGCACCTTTCTTTCTTTCTAAAAAAGAAAAGGGTTCTTGGGAAAATTTAATGGTTTGGATGTATATAAAAACTTTTCTATTTTAACTGTAAATACCATTCAACGTGAAAACCTATAGGATAATACTCTTCACACTAATTGGAGCCATCACACTCCTTTTTCTCCCCTCAATTGTGGGCCACGCAATCTGGCTTATCGGAGGCACTGCGCTTTCCGGGATTGTCGCGGGCAGGTGGGATATCGCGGCAGTAAACATACTCTTTTTCCTATTATTTTTGGTTTTGCTCAAATACAAGCAAAGAGTGAACTGGCGGAGTAGAAACATTTACGCGGCTTTCATCATCGCCCTTTTCGCGGAGATGTACGGCTTCCCCTTGACGGCATTCTTTTTCGCTCGATACTTGGGACCAGTCTCAGTAGACTACACTCCAAGATATGCATTAAGCTTTAATTTCATGGGAGTGGACTTCATCCTTCCTTCAATGATGATCTTCGGAGGCACTCTGACCGTAATTGGCCTTATACTAATTATTGTGGGGTGGGCGCACGTCTACAAGTCTTGCGGGGCGCTTTCAAGTTCCGGGATATACAAGTTTTCCCGCCACCCCCAGTATCTCGGAATTCTACTCGTGGCTTTGGGTTGGATCATCCACTGGCCGACCATACTCACACTAATCATGTTTCCCATAATTGTTGTAACTTACTTCAAGCTTGCGCGAAGGGAGGAAGCACATCTAGAAGAAAAGTTCGGTGAAGAATTTCTAAAATACAAAAGGAATACTCCGATGTTTCTTTAACCTGTTTTTTCTAGAAGCTGAATTCCCCTGTGAATTTTCCGGAACTCATCCACAGCCCCGCCAAAATCATACGGCTCACTAAGCGCCTGCATGAACTTGGCGGCCCGATTAGTCACTGTCTCCCGTCTATCCCTGCACTGCTCTTGCAGTGGCCCATTCCCGCATTGGCCTTCATGCTCGCTTAAAATGGCGGCATAAACCGCCTGGATTGTCACATCCCATCTCAGTTTTTCAGTGGATTCCTTTCCGTAGTTACCGTCGAAATGCCTTCTAAGATCATCAGGGGAGAGCTGGTTCATAAAGTCTCTGGACTCTTCCCTCGCGGAGATCCTGGAGGTGAAGGCGTGCATGAATGCCTCGCGCCTTTCAGTGGGGCTTTCAGACTCTCGACCCTCAAGATACTCTCCTGCAAACTCTAAACCAAGCTTTGAGGAGACTAAGGTTTGCAGGAAGTTCCCTAAATCCTCCTCCCCTAATCCCGTCATCGAGCGCAAGGCTTCGAAGTCCGCCTCCGGGAGAGTGATTCCTGCGGAGGAGGAAGACGGTTCAATTCGAGTGCCTCCGTTTTGGAATGCGCTCACAGGGACGGCCTTGTCGAAGGGGGAGCTTGTTATGGCTAGCATCATAGCGCAGGTTGCCGGGAGTTCGTAATCCAGTGATTTCTCTATCTGTCCCGCGGTGAAACAGTTGCTTCCCGCATTGAATGCCAGGGACGGATGATCTTCACCCTCGTAAAAAGCAATAAGTATCGGCGTCTCGTCATAATTATATGTTAGTCCCGGGCGTTTTTCTCCAAATCTGAATCCAAGCATTTTTTCGTAAGCTTTGCCATATTTTCCAAGACTCTCTTGGAGCCTGGATACCTCTCCAGCACCCCACCCATTTCGAAGAACTGCGTCGGCTGCGTAGAAGGGAAGCGGGACGTTAGATTCCGTCATTGTTGAGTGATGTAGCAATAGGAAACAGTAATCCTTGAGCATTCCCCCATCGGCAATGTGGTGGTTGAGTTCAAGCAGGTTCATGTCCACATAGTACGGTCTCACCCCCAGTCCCCTAGATTGGCTCATCAATTCCTTGTGTTTCGCGTCATCCCTTGCAATTGGGTTTAGATGAAGGTGTAGTAATACTGGGCCCAGGCTGTTGTTCGGGGGGGCTTTGTCTCCAACAGGTTTAGTAATCCCTCCTTTTCCATCTGGAACTTGAATTTGAGTTTTTTGCGCTGCCCGCAAGACGACGACTGTTTTAGTGAATCTATCAAGCTTTGGAGTACCCTTTCGACTTCCATGGCTTTTTTTATCTTTTTCTAAAGCATCATTTAAAAGGTCTTTTACCATGCCACTATATTTCGGACCCCAAGACCCTGCATCAGTAATCAGCTTACCTTCTTCATCGCGCGGAAGGATTGCTTCTGCCGCTCTTTTGAAGTCAAGTTTTACAGTCTTTTGAACCATTTAACCGATTATACTTAGGGGGAAATTTGTTTTAAAACCACTTTGAGATGCTTTGCTGCTGGAACTCTCTGTAGGCTGTAGACAAGTCTTTGGCGGTTTTCCCAATCCTGTCTTCTGAGAAGCCGTGTTTTCCTGACAGAAACTCGACTAATCCTCCAGTATCCACCCCATTCCAATTAATCTCGTAGTCTTCGGAGACATTAGGTTTCAGGAAGATATTACGAATCCTATCCAAGTCGGGAATCTCGAACTCGTTCATCCTACCCTCCTTCACCACAACTAAACCCTTCTTAGGCCCGATTCCATGCACGCCTTTGTTGAAGTCGGTCCCGATGAGTATTGCAAGGTCAACGAGCTGCTCCCGGCTCAAACCGGAATCCGCTAACACTTCATCCAAAAAGAGCATTTTAAGCTCAAGCTCTCCCGAAAGAGTGAGTCCTTTAACCAGTTTTTTCGAGCCGAACAAGAGTGTGTCGTAGTCTTGGCTTCCGACAGCCCAAGCGTCACCACGCTCGACTAAAAGTGCACACTGTGATTCCCCTTCCCCCGGAGCTTGGATGTACGGAACTCCCATGCACTGTAAAAGGTGTTTGGATTCATCGAGCATGTCTTTAGTAAACCGTGAAGTCCTCATGGCGTATTTTCGCGCGTCTTCAAAGCGTCCTTCAGCTTTCGCCTTCTCCCACTTCCTCTCGGCCTCCTCCTTGACCTTCCGCCTCTTTCGAATCTCAATCTTTTTCAACTCGTCCGGCTCGCCGTCGAAGACGTATATTGGCTTTATCCCGAGGCGTAATAGCCTTACAGTGCGGTAAAAAAGTCCCGAAAGGTGTGAAGTCACATTGCCGTCTCCGTCCATAAGAGGCGTTCCGTCAGCCTGGCGAATCGACGCTAGAAACTGGTACAAACTGTTTAACGCGTCCACGGCAATCGTCTTGCCCGACAGCTCATCCAATGAAAGCGGCTTGTGGACTACCAGATCTTTTAGATTCACTCCCATATTGGATTAATTAAAAAACCTTGTTTATTAATTAGCCTGCCGAAAGCTTGTAATCCAGTCGGGGGCGATGATGTTGCCTGCGATAATGGCGGCAGCCTTAAGGGCGTACTCGTCTCCTCTAAGTATTATCCTATCACCCTCAATCCTTAATTCTTTCTCCTCGGACTCCTCGAAATATATTGAGGGGCTGATATTACAGTCTCTCGTCAGATTCGAAGAAGTGTTCGCATCCTGCAGGAAATTCTTTAGCGGCTGGAGCTCGCATGTTTCATTGAACTTTATGTACGGGTAGATGAAAAGCTTGTTTGCGGCGATCTCAAGCTCGTCCACCGTTCCGTCGGAATTCACATCAGCGATCATCATCTGGTGGAATCCGAGCGGCCCCATGATTTCGGCGTAAGCCCCCACTGAAGCAGCGCTCATCTTCGAGTCGACGATGACGTTTATGTCCTGGGACTCCCAGATTATTTTTTGGATTTCCCCCAATTTTTCAGGACAGCTAATGTTTGTGAGAAGACACCCCAAAACATGGCAGTTGTAGAGTATCTCCGCCTTCTCAACTCCCTGGATTACCGCCCTCCTCTCGTCAATGAACAATGCTGCATCACCCTCTAAAATCTCGACTGAATACAAGCCGGAAGAAGGCCTACCCTTCAGGGTCGTGATCTCCAGATTACACGCTACTGCCCCTGGAAGCTCGCTGTTAAACAAAACAATATCATCCCACAAGGCGACTTGCTCCAACGGGATTTTCGAGTATATCCTCGTCCCGTACATTATCTCTGAAATAGGATACTCTGAGGGCTTCACGACCTCATCGGAAGGCCTTGTGATGTAGTATCCCCCAATGAAAAAAGCCACTGCGAGAATAATGATGATTACAGGCTTTCTACTGGACTTTTTTTCAACCATCACCAATAATATTCGAACAAGGTTTTTAAAATGACAGGCGCATTCGAAGTTCAGAAAAAACAGGCTTTAAACAAATTCCTTGCATCAGTTCGCGTGGGAGACGTTGACGAGCCGCTGCTGCCCCTGCTCGAGCTCATAAATTCCAGAAGGGAGTATTACACGACTTCGTCTTGCGCGGGCAGGATTACCGTTGCCGAGCAGGCAGGTGAGAAAAGAGAGCACAGGTTCCTCGGTAAATGGCATCGGAGGGTCACTCCGGAAGAAGTGTTGTCCACGCTCTCACCTTCTAAGGGGCTTGTCTGGCTTCTCTATGAGCCTCCGATAATCCATGTCGCATGCGCAAGCATTCAGGCTGCTGAAAAGTTTTTTAAGGCAGCTTACGCTTGCGGGTTTAAGAGAAGCGGCATGCAAACCTTCAAGGAGGGAAGGTTCTTGCTTGAGATACTCTCCACTGAGAGGGTGGATGCGCCCGTAATCTCTGAGGGTGAAAGACTGGTTTCTGAGGGTTACTTGGCTTTTCTCGTGGAAATTGCCAACAAAAAAATGGGCGAAAGTCAAAGGAAGATTCGTCTGCTTGAAGCGAAATTCAGTTTGTTTTAAAGCCGCTTCCACCCCGACTTAACATCTTCTTCCTTTTAGATTTATTTTCATAAATCAGTTCGGCGAGGGCATCTAGTTTAGGTGGATCATTTTTCATTAATACCATCTTCTCGATCATGGCTTTAGCAGTGATGTATGCTAAATCCCACGAATCCTCCTCCTGTAATTCAGCTTCCTCTTTTTCTCTCTCCACATATCTCTGATTTATGTCCTCTAATATCTCCCTCCTCCTCCAGGGGGTTAAAACGGTCATCTCTTGAGGACTTAAATCCAATGCATACGATTCTACGGGGATGTCAGCAAGGTCTAGGGCTGCAAGGTAATTTATGAAGTCGTTGTCAATTTTGTCTGGGAGTTCAATCCCCTGGGAATATTCGCTTCTAGCTTTTGCCGAAACATCACTCGCATCCACGCCAGGACCCAACGCAAGGGCAACATCATCGGCAGTCAACGGTTTTTCACCTAAAAGCCCGCATAAGTCATTATAAACGTGTATCTTCTCCTGCGTGATTTTTCCGACGGCCTCACCCCAACTTTCAGGCTTTTCCTTCATCACAACTTCCATATACGGGTTAGAAGTCTTCATATACTTGAGGACGTATTTATCCGCGATGTCACCTAACCTTTCGTCAAAGTCTTCCCTTCCTAAGGCATATCCTTTAGGGTCCCTCATCATGTCCACAAACATCATGACTAGGGGATTTAAGAAATTACCGCCTTCGCTAATCTCCTTTGAAATACTCATGTATTCTTCTGAATCGCGGCCTAAATCTAAAGCCTTCGCAATCTCCCCGGCTTTTAAAACGTAGAACTGTTTAAGTTTTCCCAGGTTGAGAATATCAAGCTCGGCGGGATTGTCAGGTCCAAAAAGATTTTTTGCGACAACCTTCTCCCCCTCATCCAAAGGCTCTCTGTTTCTGATCTTTCCCTCAACATCCGTCGCCCTCACCGCATCATCTGGGTTAGTCATGAACCTGAACCATCCAGCCTGCAGATGGGCAAAGTCTAATCCCAAATTCAACAAGTCTTCCCGCCTGTCACTACCGCCTTGCCCCTCACTATTATACCCTCCAATAACAGCCTCCTGAAGCGCTTGGATAGTGAGGTTTTTGGTACTCTTTATTAAATTTCCCAATTGTAAAACGACGTCCAAGTGTGAATCTACTCCATCTGCGCCAACAGGGTTTAAATCAATACCTAGTTTGGTGATATCCCCCAGTGGTGGGCGAGATTTAGTGCCAGCCTGATTATCTCTTGTGATAACTTTCATTACACTTACTTAAAGGAAAAAGGGGAATTTAAATTGGTTTAGACAATAATTAGACGGTGAAATGAAAGCTGATTTAATACGCCCTGGCGTCTGGGAGTTTCGTGAGGAGGGTATGAACGTTCCCGGGAGAATTTATGCGACAGACAAACTCTTCAAGACTGTCGAAGACGGCGTCTTCCGCCAGGTGTCGAATGTCGCAAAGCTTCCCGGAATCCTTAAGGCTTCGATGGCCATGCCCGACGCACACTACGGCTACGGATTTCCAATTGGCGGTGTCGCCGCCTTCAGCATGGATGAAGGAGTCATCTCTCCGGGAGGAGTCGGCTACGACATAAACTGTGGAGTCCGGCTTCTTACAACCAACTTAACTGAAGCCCAAGTCCGGCCGAAGCTTCGGGAACTAATAGAAAAACTATTTAAAAACGTGCCCTCAGGCCTTGGAAGTAAATCCAAGCTTAGGGCATCCGAAGACCAGTTGAAGCTTGCTTGCACTCAAGGCTCCCGTTGGGCTGTCGAGGAGGGATACGGCCTGCCAGAGGATTTAGGGCGCACGGAAGAAGGTGGGGCTATTGACGGAGCCGATCCTTCTAAAATAAGCCAGCGAGCCCGGACTAGGGGTAGGCCTCAGCTTGGGACGTTGGGTTCCGGCAATCATTTTCTGGAGGTTGGTGTGGTCGAGAAAATATTTGAGCCTGAGATTGCCAAGAGATTCGGATTAACTCGTGAGGGTCAGATAACTGTTATGGTGCACTGTGGCAGCCGCGGCCTCGGCTACCAAATCGCAGACGACTACATCAAAGTCATGCTGGGCGCTGCGAGAAAATACGGGATAACACTCTCTGACAAGGAGCTTGCTTGCGCGCCGCTCTCCTCCAAGGAGGCGGAGGATTACGTCGCCGCCATGTATTGCGGCGTAAATTATGCGTTCACCAACCGTCAGGTCATAACCCACTGGGTGCGGGAGACCTTCGAGGACGTCTTCGGCGGTGATGCCGAACTCGACCTCCTCTACGACGTCTGCCACAACATAGCCAAGTTCGAGGAGCATGATGGCGTCGGCCAAGTCTGCGTTCACAGAAAGGGTGCGACCCGCGCTTTTCCAGCCGGAAGAATCGAGGTTCCCAAGGACCTTATGGATGTTGGCCAACCCGTTATCGTCCCCGGCGACATGGGCACAGCTTCATACGTTCTTGTGGGTCAGGAACAGGCGATGGAAGAAACCTGGGGGAGTGTCTGCCATGGGGCAGGCCGCAAGCTCTCTCGCTCTGCCGCGAAAAGGAAGGTTTCGGGGGAGCAGGTGAAACAAGAACTTGAGGCTCAAGGCAAGATTGTAATGGCTGACTCATGGAAGACTCTTGCTGAAGAAGCGCCTTTCGCATATAAGGATGTTGATGAGGTTATTCGTAGCGTTGAGTTGGCGGGTCTTGCCAAGTCTGTTGTGAGGCTTTCTCCGTTGGGAGTGGTTAAGGGATGATTTTTTTTATAATTCGAGTTCGCCTCCTTTTTCAAGTATGACTACTTTCGTCTGGGTTTCCTCTTCTACTTTCACCTTGAATTCCTCTGCGTCTTCGACAGACCCCACGACTTCGCCGTAGTGCATTGGAATTGCGATTTTCGGGTTTATCGCTTCGGCGGCGCAAACCGCCTCATCAGCGTCCATCGTGTAGGTGCCGCCAACCGGCAGTAGCGCGACAGTAATCTGCAATAGCGACTGCATTTCGGGGATCAAGTCCGTGTCGCCGGCGTGGTAGACGCTCTCTCCTTCGGCGCGAATGATGTAGCCTACTCCAGACCCTTTCGGATGGTTTGGCTTGTTTATATTGTAGGCTGGGACGACTTCAACGATAAATCCATCTAAGTCTATCACATCCTTTTCTGAAACCTCTTGGACGTTTCCAGAAAGCTTTTCCGCCGCGGCCTTGGGCGCGAGTATTGGTGTATCCTCTTCTGAAATCAACTTTATCGAATCCGGGTCGCAGTGGTCCCAGTGGCCGTGGGATACTAGAATCAGGTCGGCGGGCTCAAGCTTGCCTGCGAGTCCATGCGGGTCAAGGTAAACTGTATTCCCCCCTAAAACCGCCTTGAAGGCGGATTGCCCGTACCACGTTAACTTCATTTATAATACACCTTCAAAAGCGTCCAAGTGGTTTTGGGGTTTCACGAGAAAGGCGAGTTTATCCAAATCCCCCCTAGTCGCAAGTTCGAACATGTCTTCCCCGAGCTTAAGCCCCAGTCTTTCCGGGTCATACGTGCCAACCCGCCGTAGTTCCGGCACTTCACCGTAGTTTGCATTCGGCTTCCACTTCCCCCCAGAAAGCTCAAGCCAGGCTGCCCCCCGCTTTGTAACGTAGTCTCCGTATTCGGAGTTGAAGTCCCCGCAAACCCAGTTGGCCATCTTAAGCGGCTGGTCGGTCGGGTTTATGGTCACGTGCCCGTAGCCCGGCGGTATTAAGGTGATGTCTCCTGCACGGGCTTCTATCAAGACGGCGTCTGAGACTTCACCAGCCTCTTTTCTCTGGCAGAGGTAGTGGGCGGTTCCTTCCAAAACCTGATACATCTCGGGCCAGCTTACACCTTCGCCCGCATCCGGGTGGTAGTGTCCTGAAGTCTTAATGAGTTCACTCCCGATAGTGCCTGGCGGTATGACGGTTATGTCATAGCGCAGGTGGTGGTTGTGTATTACATCCCTCTGCGCTTCGTTGAGTGCCAGGTCCCTGTACATGAAATAGGCCGGACTATTGTTCCCTGCCACCTCTTCGGGAAAAAGTGCGACTGACTCAAGGTCCATTATCCTTCTAACGTCGGGTGTCACCGAAAATGCTCCGAACTGAAGTTTTGGCAAGTTCCCCCCCATCTCTCCGTCCATAGTTTTTAGTAGTCTTCTTATTGATATTTAAAAAGGCAATTATATATCTAATTGATGGTTGAGTTAATCAAGACTGGCGTACCCGGCTTGGACGGAATTCTGGGAGGTGGTATCCCCCGAGGTCACACTCTTCTTCTAGCGGGAAGCTGCGGGACTGGAAAGACTATCCTATGCGAGCAATTCCTCTTTAACGGCGCCCGCGAAGGCGAAGCCGGCATCTATATCGCGCTTTCCGAGCCTAAGGACAAGATCGTCAAAAACATTGAGGGTTTCAAGTTCTACGACAAGAAAATTCTGGACGACAACATGGTGTCTTTCGTAGACATTACAACTGACGCAAGGCTTAAGGGGTTGGAGCTTCAAAACGTTCCCGGAATCATTTCCCTTCTTCGAAGCCTGATTGAGGAAAACAACGCCAAGCGCGTCGTCATCGACTCGATAACGCATCTGGCAGAGGCTTTGGGCGGTGAAGACAAGATCCGCGACTTCATATTCGAATTGGGACTGCAACTCTCCTACATAGACACGACTCTCGTCATGATCAGCGAGATCCCACCGCAAAAGTTCGTGTACTCCGTCTTCGGAGTTGAAGAATTCATCGCCGACGGAGTAATACTCCTCACAGAGTTCGAGCGGAAAGGCGATTTAATCCGCGCGCTCCAGGTCATCAAGATGCGGGGCGTAGACCACAGTCGCAGCAAGCACATAGTCAAGATCACTGACGAAGGCGTAAACCTCATCCCACTATTTAAAGCGGGAATGGTCTAACATTTTTTAATCTCCAACTAACTAAAATATATTCATGACTACGAAAGTCCATAAGGGGATAATTCAACCTGGAGACCAAGATTTTGGAGTGTATTCTCCTGATGGGAGGTTTTTTCTAACAAAAGATTTAAAAGGTTCACAAGTTCCCGGCGATGCGCAAGCGGTCTTTGTTTCGACCGTTGACGGAAGGATTCTTGGAGTGGATGGCGGCCCCGATTATGTTGTCGGGGGGAAGCAGCATGATTTCACTCGGAAGGATCGCGAGGCGGTTGCCGACCTTATGGATGGGGTAAACAAGGGTGAGGTTCAGGTTTTCACTCCCTCAGAATTCTATGAGGCGCACCGCGATAAAACCCGGATTTTCTATACCAGCGGGGGGGAAGCCTCGGGAATCTCCCCTTTTATCACCGAGTTTATAAAGCTTATGGGTGATGACAAGCTTTCCATGATTGCCATGCACGGTTTTGGAACTGGCGTTCTCCCCCCCGAAAAATTCAAGAGATTTCTCATAGCGCTAAACGACCCGCAGCTACTAAAGGAGTTGGGGGGTATGGGAGGCTCCCTTGGAGGTATGGCAAGGGAGAGTCTAATAAAAGAGAGTAAGGACGGCATTGACGAATCTAATCTTGCCCAGTTCTGCGACAACAATACTGGTGTCGATGGCGAATTTGGAACGGGCGGAGGCGACCACTCGAACAACTTCATTTTTGCAAGAAGAAGGAGTGTTGAACGTGGAAGTCCAGTATTAACGATCCACACCGACAAGACCGTTGATGGGGATACAGCCTATGAGACTGCAGACGGCAGGGACGGCAACATGCTTTCGTTGGGGTTTCTGTCCGCCGCGTATAAGGCAAGGGTGCGGTTTTTCGATGAATTCTACAGTTCAGCAGGCTATCTCGTAGACACTCACAGAGACGACCCTGAGGATATGGCTGTGGATGAAAAGGTCTTCGTTGCCCGGATTTTCGGGCGCGGTGCCAGCGGGATAGCGTATGGGGCGACGCGCACAGATCCGCAATACTTGGATGGCTTGGTTCGGCAGAACCTTTTAGCACCCAGTACGTATGAAGAATACCCCCCGGACTCTGACGAGGCAATACTCAATCGCATTTTTGCAGCTGAACCTCAAAACGAAAAAGAAGTGAAGCACCTCGACTTGAGGGGTAAGATGGACCGGCTTGGAGGTAGGGTCATAACGCTTCTCTCGGAGTTTCCATGCGGGATAGACGACTTTCTGGAAAGATTCGACGACGTCTACACTGGCGGTGGAAAATACGATTCCGCCACAAAATCCTTTGTCGGGGGAAAACACCGGGTTAGGACTGCTGGAGTAGCCTGCGCCGAAGGATTCATGTTCGATGAAGTAAACGGTGAGTTCTGGCGACTACGCCAAGGGATTGAAGGCGGGTCTTTAAAAGGTAGTGAGGTGAGGTCCCAAGCTAAGATCGAGGCACTACACCTTCTCGTCGAAGACACAAAACTTCGGGAGGTCTTTCAGAAGCATCCAAAGATTGCTGAAGAATTCTTTAATGAGGTGTTAAATCCTAAAAAAGATATATGGGGTCATCCGAAACTGGGTTTCATGCCCAAGCTTGTGGATGCGATAATAAAAACTTTTCGGCCAATCAAGAAAACCGATTACACCGACATAACATATGAGGTGCGCACTGCCGAGCCGATCCCGGACGACATAGTACTTGCAAATAGAAAGGCTAAATGCGCGTTTGAGGCCTACCAGCGCAGGGAGTCGGGGATGGTAGTCCTCCCGTTTGCCAGACGCGAAGACCAGTTACTCGTCAACGTGGCAAACGCCCCGGTAGAATTACTCCCTCATGAAGGGCCTAACAGAATCCTAAAGGTTAAGGAAGACAACAACCTCTCCTGGCTAGACCCAGATTACATCAGGCGGACCTGCCCTAGCGCCGTGATCATGGCTACATGACAAAATTGTTTTTTAAATTAATCTGACATCATTAAACCATGAAAAGGGGTTTGTTTTTATTTGGGGTTAGCTTATTGTTTTTAAGTTCTTTCGCATCTGGTCAAAACACGCTCGAGGTTTTGAAGACGGTGTGTGATAATGGCGACGGACTCGAGGCGGTTTGTATTCTGGTAAATGGCAATGTAACAGCCCAAACTCTCCCCTCTGGCCTTACTGCTGAATGCCGTTACAATGCCTCCTCTGCAAACTGCTACCCCTACGTCACCCGGAACATGAGCGACATCATAACCCAAGTGACCTCTGACCCTCTAGTCGTAAACCTCTCTTTCATTCAAAACGGGGTGGAGGCCGCAGTCCTAGTCGTCTACTCTGAATCCTACATTCCCTTCATCAAGTCGATGGTGATAAATGATCCCCTTTTCGGTGCGAGTCCGCAGCTAGTAATGTCTGTTGTGGGTTTAAGTGATTTACTTTCTCCCGAATTCAACGTCTCCACGATTAATCCTTCTGAGATGGCGGCGGGGGATCTGGAAACAATCGAAGCCTTACTTGGGCAATCCGACATTGTGGCTGGCGCCGGATTCTCCCTCGACTTCAGTTACCTCAAAACCTTCCAAAACTTCACTTGGAACCTTACCACCCCATTCAATTTGTCCCGGATTCTCTCTGGAGTTGTTGCTTGCAACGGGACCATCGAAAACAACAGTTGCGCAAACAACTCTGTTGGCGACGGCAACTGGACTGCCCTTGGAACGTGCGCAACCTGTGGCAACTGCTCTGACGGAACTTACGTGCTAAACTGTCCGCAAAGCGGCTGGATGACAATATACGGCGCCGACCCAATGCCATTATACACTCCCTCACAAACCGACTGTGGCTGCGACAACGGCACCTATAATTATAGTTGTGGTGAGAGTGTGACAGAGTCGTGCACGCTAAACTGTAACCTTTCCTCAAATGGCACGTGTTTTACCGTCGAAACCTCATCAGTTACGGTGGATTGTAATGGATTCACTATATCGGGAGAAGGTTCAGACTATGGAATTGAAGTCAAGTGGGCGGATTACGTCACAATTCGTGATTGCGTCATTCAAAATTTTTCTGTTGGAATATACTTCAAACTGTGGGCTGATTCAGCGAGCATAGTGAACAACACCTTGAGATATAATGGTGATGGCATATACCTGACATCCTCGAATAACTCAGTAATCTCAAACAACACCGCCACTTATAACAGTAGAGGAACTTTCCCTACGGGTATAAGATTGTACCAGTCAAACAACAATACCCTTCAAAACAACAATGCAAGCTTTAATGCAGATTCGGGAATCGAGCTTAGGGGTAGTGACTACAACATACTATACGATAATGTGGCAAACAACAATGACGATTGGGGGCTAATATCTGAGGGGATTATCCTATGGGATTCAAGCTACAACACCCTATCCAACAACACGGCCTTCGACAATGACGACTACGGTATATACGTGTATTCATCCTCAAACTTCAACAACTTAACAGGCAATAACGCAAGCGGAAACGACCGTAATGGAATCTACATCTACGACTCCATTAATAATAATCTAACCGATAACACTGGAGACTTAAATGAATGGCACGGAATCCGAGTTAACAATGAGAGTACAGGAAACATCCTTCTTTCAAACCGATTCTGTGAAAACAATCAATCAGGTGACGCTTTCTACGACATCTACGACGAGGACTCGAATTCAGGCGACGAAAATACATGCGACTTAACATCAGGCTTCAGCGACGATGGAGAGAGCGGGTGTACAAATACTTGTGGTGTTACGACTACCACTACAACAACCACTTCGACAACTACAACCACTTCAACAACCACGACCACACTCACCACCCCTCTAGATTGCGGCTGTGACAACGGCACCTACACCTACTCATGCGGCGAGACGGTCATGGAGTCCTGCACGTTGAACTGCAACCTCACCGTCAACGGCACGTGCCTTACGGTCGGGGCGAACGGACTCACACTCGACGGGGCTTTGTATACGATTTCCGGGAACGGGAGCGGCTACGGGATATTCGCCAGCAGGCACAATCTCACAATCCGAAACTTCCGCATATGGAACTTTTCGGACGGCATCTCATCATGGGGCAATTCCCAGAACAACACATATGTCAACAACACCGTCGAAGACTGCTACTTCGGCATCCGCATGCAACAGTCTCCTAATAATAACATATCTGGAAACACCGTCGTCCGAAGCTTCTACGCCACCTACTTGTGGGGTTCCCCCGAATGCACTGTAGCCTCAAACACACTCGGCGAAAGCGACCTCGCAGTCTACTGCGGAAGCTCCCTCGACTCCGTGATCTCAGACAACATGGTCCTCTCTATCACCCAGTTTGCCCTCGACCTCTACAACTGTAACCAATCACAGGTCGCGCGAAACAGTGTCAACCACACCAGTGGGATGGCCATCCTACTTTACGGGACCGTCGGTACCACTGTCTCCTACAACACGTTGTTCAACAACACCCGCGGCATCTACGTGACAGACGAAAGCGACGGAAACACGATTACAGGAAACCACGTCACCAACAGCAGCCTTGAAGGCGTCTACTTCTCAAACGACTCTAACCAGAACAACCTTTCCGCAAACCTCCTCTGCTTCAACAACGAAGACATAGAAGACAATGACGCAAACAACGGCGACAATAACCGGTGCAACACGACATTCAACTGGAACGACACAAGCGCCGCGCAAGGCGGCTGCGCGAGAGGCTGTGACCTTCTCGATGAAAGCCACCCCCTCGTTGTCGGATGGAACCTCATTAGCCTCGCCTTGGTTCTATGACTTTTTTAAATAGAAATCATATCACGTTACATGGTTGGGGTCAATAGGCTATTAACCGCTGTTATTTTACTTGCACTCATGCAAGCGGTTTCCGCAGACTGTAATTGCACAAGCTGCGACGACTGCGAGGAGAAGCTAAACAACCAAAGCTGTACTGTCGTCTACCTGACTGCCGATGTAATAGACCATGATTGGACGTGCATCGACAACCTGAGAATTTCAGCAACAAGGTATTCGACTGCCAGGGGCACACGCTTGACGGTATAAAGGCAGAAAGTTCCGCAATAGCTGCCAAACATAAAGTCAATATAACTATACGAAATTGTGTATTGGCGGAATGGCACCGGGGAATCTATCTCCGGTACTCCAATCATAGTACTTTCGAAAACAATGTTTTTACCGAAGATACCCAAGATGGCATCTACATCGGTTACAGCTCATACAATAACACGGTCGTCAACAACACCCTCACCTACAGTTATTCACAGGGCATCCAACTCATGGCTTCAGGCGCGACTCCAACGGATAACAACATCTCGAATAATTTCGTTTGTTACAACAGTATGGACATTGAAGACGACGACTCGAATTTGGGATTCAACAACACCTGCAACACCACATACAACTTCAACGACACGACCAACGGAAACCCCTGCACGAACTCTTGCTCAAGCTTGAGCCCCATCCAACTTACCAACCTCATCGTCGGCTGGAACCTCATAAGCTTGCCGCTTAGACAGTGATTTATTCTACAATTCCCTATATTTTTCCATGGAGAAGCTTGCTGACGGCAGTCCCAAGGAAATCCTCCCGAAACCTTGGATGACCGGATACGGTGAGTGGTGTGTTGGAAACTACAGGTCTTTCTGCGAGAATCAGGGTGTCGAGTTCAAGGAGGAGGATGCGGGACCCACAGGACTTTCACAAATAGTGGATTCTCAGTTGGGGTGTCCCGTATTTATCGTTGAAGGCACCACAAGAACCCACATGCGTTCAGCCGAGAATGTGGCGGCAATGATCAATCATTTCAGGTCGAGGGTACCTAGGGAAAAGAATCTTTTAGTCTATTTCGGGGAGAGGGATTCCCAGCAGGCGGATATGAGACGTATTGTCCCCCCGACTTCGATGATTGGGGTGTTGGAGGATGGTCATTATCTTGAAGGTGAAACCGCGAAAATTTATGTTGGCGGGGACGTGTCACCTGACCAAGCCGAGAAGATGGGGTGGGCTCTAGCCTGCATGTACGCAGACTCCTCATTCGTCCATTCTATTGTCTTGCCCGGCCCGAAATCAAAGTATGACAAACTCAAGGAATTCATCTCGCCTTTGGATTAAATAGTGCGGTCTTCCATTATTAACCTTATGGTCAGGGAGATTCACGTTGATCCCGGGAAGAAACCCCCTTTCAAACCGGATGTGGTCTTGCTTGCGAATGACCTTGGGGGCATACATAACCTTTCATTTTTGCAAAGAGCCCTTTTGGAGGCTGAAAGAGATCCAGGCAAATTAATCAAGATTCCAGGTATTGAATCCCAACCACCAGTTATAGTTAACGTTGAATCCTTAAGAGCCCTTGTAACCGTTTTGGAGGTAAGAGCTAAGGAAGAAGCATCCAGCGCCCAACAAGAACCTCAAAAAAGCCGAACAGAATCTCCACATTATGTTCCACCCACTGATTCTGAGTTGAAATCTAAAGGTATACAGAGTCCCCGAGTGAGAGAACTCATTAGAAAGTGGCGTGGGAAAACAAAGTAAAATTTCTCTTGTTTTTAATACTGAATCCTCCTATTTTTTTAAGCTAACATGGCTTTTGACACTAGAAAACTTAGAGAAGATGCGAAAACTGATTTTCGCAAGGCTTGGCTTGAATCTACAAGTCTCGTCCCCAAGGAGGGTGAGATCTCATATAGCCTGAGGGAGGGCAAGGCTCATCCAGTACAGGACTTGATCCAGAAAGTCCGCAAAGTCTTCCTAGACATGGGCTTCGACGAAATCGAAAACCAAATGTTCATAAGTGAGGAAGACGTGTACAAACAGTACGGGGCCGAAGCCCCCGTAATACTAGACCGAGTCTACTATCTCGCAGGGCTTCCAAGACCCGACATCGGACTCTCAGACGAGAAAATAGCGGAGGTAAAGTCTGTTGCCGACGTAAAAGTCGAAGACCTTAAAAAAATACTCCGTGAATATCGTGAGGGCGAAGTGGAAGGCGACAACCTGCTCGAAGAGATGGTTACGAGACTCAAAATCACGACCGACGAAGCCGCGGAAATACTATCCATTTTCCCGGAATTCAAAAACATAACTCCAGTCGCCGGGAAGACGACGCTTAGAAGCCACATGACTGGGGCGTGGTTTCCGACCATCGCCGCACTATACGGAAGACGGGATCTTCCCCTGCTCTTGTTCAGTGTGGGCTTGCGGTTCCGTCGCGAGCAGAAGGTAGATGCTACGCACCTTCGCGCCCATTACGGGGCGTCCATGGTAATTGTGGACGACAATATCAACGTCGAAGCCGGGAGAAAGCTTACTGAAGAAATTTTGAAGCGCCTCGACTTCACAGACATACGATTCGTCCAGAAGAAGGCGACCAGCAACTACTACGCCCCCGACTCAGAGTACGAAGTCTTTTCCGGCGACATTGAAGTCGCAGACATCGGCATGTATTCGCCGGTCGCGCTCGCGCAATACGACATTCCAGTCAACGTCTTCAACCTAGGCTTCGGACTCGAACGCTTCATCATGGCCAAGGAAAAACACAGTGATGTAAGAGAGCTGCTCTACCCCCAATTCTACGAAAACTTGAACCTAACAGACGAGGAAATACTTGATAATATTGACATGATAGAGCGACCTAAAACGGAGGAAGGTAAAGAACTCGCAATAGCAATTATGAAGACAGCGAATAAACACGGCAACGAAAACTCTCCTTGCTCATTCAAGGCTTTTGAGGGTGATTTAGGCGGTAAGAAAGTGACAGTGTCGGTCGTTGAAAAAGAGGATGGGACGAAACTCATCGGCCCCGCTGCATTAAATGAGGTGGTCGTCTATGATGGGGCTCTGTATGGTATACCTAAAGACACCTCGAAATTAAAAGGGAACATAGATGGAATTCTCGAGAATGGTGTGCATTCAGTTTGGAATTTCATCGATGCGATTTCAAACTACTTTGCGGCCGAGATTGAGCGGCAGGTTCAAGCCGGCGAGACCCAAGGATTCATCCAGGTCAAGATGGCGAAAACATCCGCCGACATCAACATAAAAGTCGGCGAAAAAGCTCGCAGGTTCATGGAAGGGAAAAACAAGCCGATCTCGATTAAGGGGCCGGTTTTCACGGCAGTCGAGTTTACTGTCGAGTGATCATTGTCCCGGTTCCTTCGCGGGTTAGTATTTCTTCGAGGAGGGCGTGTTTGCTTGCTTTTACTATGTGGGCGCTGGCTACTCCGTCTTCCAGTGCTTCTATGCAGGCGTTTAGCTTTGGTACCATCCCCCCTGAAACCGAGCTTGATTTCACGAGTTTTTTGGCTTTGGTGACTGTGAGTTTGTCAATCTTCTTCTTGTTTTGATCGAGTACGCCGTCGACTGTTGTGATTAGTATGAATTTCTCGGCGTTTAATCCTTTGGCGAGTGCTGAGGCTGCGGTGTCGGCGTTTATGTTATGGATTTCACCGTCTTTGCCAACACCAAGGGGTGTGATAACCGGTATGACTCCGTGGGAGAATTGGGATGTGATTGCCTTGGTCTTCACGCTTGAAATATCTCCGACGAGTCCCATGTCGACTTCGCCTTTCCGCTTGGTTGTTGCGAACACCATCTCTTTCGGGGGGTTGAGTCCCACCGCGGGGCAGCCAACCTTTAGGATGGTTGACACTATCTCCTGATTGATTTCGTGCAAAACCTTCGCGACTATGGCCATTGTTTTAGCGTCTGTCACGCGGAGGCCGTTTATGAACGTGGGCTTTATTCCTGCGGCTTCCGCTGTGCTGCTGATTCGTTTCCCTCCCCCGTGTACGACGACGGCGTTTATCCCCACGAACTCCAGGAAAGCCAGGTCTTTTGCGACTGATGAGACAACTTCTTCGTCTCCCAATACTTCCCCGCCGAATTTCACAACGAAGGTTGCGCCCCTGAATCTCCTTATGTATTCCAAGGCTTCGATGAGTATTTCAGAGCGTTTCATCCTGATTAATTAAGAAGGTTGGATTAAAATACGGTGGGGGGGGGGGTTAGCATTGTCTTTCAAGTCATCATCTTCTCTTATTTAAAAAAAAGTATTACTATAATGGAAAAACTGTTATTTTGATGGAATTACTGTTACATCCTATTTTTTAGTCTTTCATTTATTTTTATTGTCAAACTGGGAATGTATATACTCGAAAAATGGAATTCAAAGTAGTAGTTTCGGATCCTACGACTGGTAAGTCATACCAACTGGACATTAAAGACGATAAGGCAGTGAAACTTAAGGGGAAAAACATCGGCGAAGAAGTAGACGGGGCTTTCCTAGGCCTTTCCGGATACAAGCTTAAGGTTTCTGGTGGAAGCGATAAGTCTGGAGTACCCATGAAAAAGGGAATCCATGGGAGCGGCCGGTTAAGAGTCTTATTGGAAGGTGGGGTTGGTTACAACCCTAAGCGTGATGAGAGGCAGAGAAAGCTTGTTCGCGGCGAAAAAATCGATCAAGACATAATTCAGGTTAACTTAGTGGTTGCAACATCAGGCAAGAAAAAGCTTGAAGAAATTTTAGGTTCGAAAGAGGGTGGTGAAGCGGCAATGGAAGGTGAAGTGGCTCCCGCACCCGCTGAAAAGCCTGAAGAAAAGCCTAAAGCCGAAGAACCTGCTGCTTCCGAGAAAGAGGAAGTAAAGGACGAACCCAAAGAGGAAAAGCCTAAAGACGAGCCGAAAGAGAAACCTAAAGAAGAATCTAAGGAAAAAGTGGGGGAGTCTGAACCAGCATCTCCCGCGGAATCCCAAGATAAGGGTAAAAACAAAGATTCTAGGGAGGCTTAACTTGACCGCCCAATCCGAAATAAACATCGGAATGGTCGGGCACGTCGACCACGGTAAAACAACTTTAACAAAAACTTTATCTGGTATTTGGACTGACAAACACAGTGAAGAGATTAAACGGGGTATCTCAATCCGACTGGGCTATGCCGACTGTATTTTCTACAAATGTGAGAAATGCATGGAACCAGGCTGCTATTCCACTGAAAAAATCTGCCCTAAATGCAAGGGGAAAACAAAAATACTTCGAAAATTATCATTCGTCGACTCTCCAGGACACGAAACACTAATGGCGACCATGCTGTCTGGAGCAGCGCTTATGGACGGTGCAGTGCTCGTCATCGCAGCCAACGAGCAATGCCCTCAACCCCAGACTGCGGAACACCTAATGGCATTGGAGATTCTCGGAGTTGAAAACGTAGTGATCGCTCAAAACAAGGCGGACCTCGTAAGTAAGGAGGATGCGAAAAAAAACTTTGATGAAATAAAAAAATTCATTAAAGACTCAAAAATTGCCGACGCCCCAATTATTCCTATTGCAGCAAATTACGGCGTAAACACCGGGATTCTCATAAAGGCGATTGAGGAACACATTCCAACTCCTAAAAGGGATTTGAAGAAGAAGCCGAAGATGTTGGTGGCCAGGTCTTTTGACATAAACAAGCCTGGAACTGAGTTAGACAAGATTTCTGGCGGGGTTTTTGGAGGGTCTCTTAAGGAAGGTGTGCTGGAAGTTGGGGATGAAATAGAGATTTGCCCTGGAGTTAAAGTAAAAAACGGCTACACTCCCCTTACTACCAAGATTGTAAGTCTTTCAGCAGGGGGGGAGAATGTAAAAAAAGTAACTCCTGGAGGACTTATAGCAATTGGGACTGGACTCGACCCGCACCTTACTAAAGGCGATAACATGTGTGGGAATCTAGTAGGCTTTCCAGGTGATTTGCCTGAAGCAACTGACAAGTTAAACCTTGAAATTCAGCTTCTAAAACGTCTCGTAGGCTCTAAAGAAGAAGTTGAGATAAAGCCTATTGCAGCCGATGAGGCACTGATGATATCTGTTGGAAGCACAATCACTCTCGGAATAGTCTCCAACCCAAAGACGGGGGAAATAATACTTAAGCGGCCTGTTAGTGCCGAAACAGGGGATAAGGCTGCCTTAAGTCGCAGGTTCGGAGCCCGATGGAGGCTTATCGGCTACGGAATCATCAAATGAAAGACGTTTTAATCGACACCAACTTTCTAACTCTCCCCCACACGCACAAACTGGATGTGTTCAACCAATTAAGTGAAGTAATACCGGAAAAACACAGGCTTTTCGTGTTGAAGGGCACTTTAGAAGAGTTGAAAGCGCTTTCCACAGGGAAGACTAAGGCTGGTATTGCAGCCAAGGTCGGGTTGAGTCTCTTAGAAAAAAGCGAAGTTGAAGTATTACCTTTAAGCGGAGACGTTGATAATCAGATAATCGCATACGCAACCAATCATGAAAACCTGATTGTCGCAACTAACGACCGGGAGTTGAAAAAAAGGCTTAAGGGTTTGGGTGTTGAAGTGGTAAGCCTTCGGGGAAACCACTCTTTAACCCGGATTTAGCGCAAGTTTTATAATAGTTTTGCGTAATGTTTATAGCTTGTGCTTTTTAAACGAAAATACCTAAATCTATACTTCAAAATGTACAAGAAATCCACTATAGAGGACACGGTAAGGATACCGCCAAATAGGTTAGGTGAAGAACTAGGTCAAGTAGTAGTCTCAGAGCTTGACAACACGATAGCCGGTCGAGTCGAAAAAGAGATTGGGATAATTCTAGCTCCAATCGATGTGGACAAAATCGGTGATGGGAAAATCATTTTAGGCGATGGGGGAGTGTATTACGACACCGAGTTCACAGCCTTAACTTACATGCCTCAACTCCATGAAGTGGTTGAGGGTGAAGTAACAGAGATCACTGAATTCGGGGCGTTCATCTCATTCGGGCCTCTCGAAGGCTTAATCCACGTTTCCCAGCTCACTGAAGACTTTATGAGCTATGACAACAAGAACCACATGTTTGTGGGCAAAGAAAGCAAGAAGACTATTAAGGTTGGTGACCGCGTGCGCGCAAGGATTGTAACCATAAGCCTTAAAGAGCGGATTCAAGACTCGAAGATAGGTCTTACCATGCGCCAGCCATATCTTGGTAAAACTGAGTGGCTTACCGAGGAGAAGGAGGCTTTAGCGCGGGATAAGGAGGCCAAGGAGAAGGAGGCCACTGAGAAAGAGTCCAAGGAGAAGGGGGCTAAGGTAAAGGCGGGGAAGAAGGGTAAGAAGAAATGAAGGCCTGTAAATCATGCAAGATGCTCGTAAACGAGGATGTTTGTCCGAAATGCCATCTAGCAACTACTCCCTATTGGACTGGTTTTTTCGGCGTCATCAACCCTGAGAAATCAGACATTGCAAAAAGAATCGACATTAAAATCCCCGGGCATTACGCCCTTAAAGTGAGATAATGAATTACATGGGGGCTCTAAGACTCTCCCCTTCCTTACGGGCTGAGCTTAAAAAACCGTTGGGTTTTTTGAGAGGGAGCCTGGCGGGTTTGGAGGTTTCAGACCTCGTTTGCGTGGGTGACGTCGTGTCGGAGGAGGCGATAAAACTCGGATTGAATCCGAGGGTGTGCATCTTCGACGGCGTTTGCAAAAGGGAGGCGGTTGGAGTGTCTCAAGCAATAACCTCCTACGAAGCCTTTGAGGTTTCGGTTGAAAACCCGCAGGGATTGATAACCCAAAAAGCCCTTGAGGCTGTGAGGGAGTCGTTTCGCAGGGAGGGTAAAACAAAAATCAAGGTTAACGGGGAGGAAGACTTGCTCACTCTTCCCGTGATACTTTACGCGCCGGAAGGCTTAACCGTTGTTTACGGTCAGCCTAATGAGGGAGTCGTTGAAGTTAAGGTGAATGAAAATATTAAGAACAAAGTTGGAAGAATAATTGAGGAAATGAAAAATGAACATTAACATTATCGAGAAGAAAGACAATCCCTTGCTTGAGCGTTTGGAGGTTCACTTCGAATTCTCCTTTGACGGGGCTACACCCTCGTTTTTCCAGGTGAGGCAGGAGTTTATCAAGAATCTTAAAGCCGATGCGAAGCTGACTGTTTTGGATGGTTTACAGCAGGCTTTCGGCGAAAACAAGGCTAAATGTTATGCAAAGGTTTATAAGACTGCTGATGCGATGACAGTTGAGCCTGAATTCAGGATTAAGAAAAATTTCGAGGCAAAGGAGCCTGAGAAGAAGGAACCTGTGAAGGAGGCGTCAACAGGCGCTTCTGAAGGAAAGTCTGAGGATTCCGCAGAAGAAAAAGCAGGGGACAAGCCTTCTGAGGGTGAGGCGAAGGAGGAATCCGGAAAATCTGAGGAGAAGCCTGCCGAAGATAAGGAAAAACTCAAGGAGGAGAAGCCTGCCGAAGATAAGGAAAAACTCAAGGAGGAGAAGCCTGCCGAAGATAAGGAAAAACTCAAGGAGGAGAAGCCTGCCGAAGCTTCCGAGCCTAAGAAGGAGAAGCCTTCTGAAGAAATTAAGGGGCCTAAAGCGGAGAAACCCAAGGAGCCTGCTGAATCGAAGGGGGAGTCTTCTGAGGAAAAAACAAAGGAAGATAATAAAGAAGCTGAAAAGAAGGAGGGCGAGTGAGGATGACTAACAGATGGGAGCAATACGAGATTTCAGGCGACACGCTCACGCGCAAAAGAAGATCATGTCCCAAGTGCGGTGACGGAGTATTCCTCGCCCAGCACAAAAACAGGAGCTCCTGCGGCAACTGCGCGTACACTGAATTCGCACAAGGTGGCGCACCAAAACCTGAAGAAGCGTCAAAACCAGACGAAAAAAAACAAGGCGATTCAATAGTCCAAGAAAAACCAGGGGAGAAATCCAAGACCGACGACTCAAGCAAAGAAAAAACAAGTGAAGACAAAACAGAAAAACCAAAGGAAGAGAAACTCGAAGAGACTAAGGAAGAAGAAAAACCAGTAGAAGAAAAGAAATAATATTTATTAGTCTTTTTTGTGTTTTATTCCGCGTCTTCTCTCATAGTCTTCGACGAAACGCAATTCCCATATCAATCGGGGTAACCCTCCCGAGCAAGTCAATGTGAAAACGCGCGAAAGAATCTATTCTTTCCTCCGTATTTTGTTCACGCTTTTTTCTCGACATTTTATGTTTAATTATATACACTCGATTAAATTATCTTTTTAATGTGAAAGTAATAGGGGTTGATTTGGCGGGGCTTGCTAAGAATCCTACAGGAGTCTGCGTTTTATCCGAGGAGGACGGTGTTAAGACCGTGAGCACTAGGCTGGTTTACTCTGACGAGGAAATCATTCAGATTGTAGGTGAGGTTATGCCGGATGTTGTCGCAATTGACGCCCCATTAATCTACGCAGGGCAAAACCGGTTGTGCGACCGTGAGCTTCAGGAATTTGGGGCGCTTCCAGTCACTCTTTCGGGCATGGAGTGTTTGGCGAAGCGGGGTGCAAGGCTTAATGAAGTTTTGAGTCCGAGGCACAAGCTTGTCGAAGTCTATGCTAAGGGGTCTGCGAAGATTCTGGGATTGTATCACAAAGATGATTTCACCTGTCAGAAGAAGCTTTTAGAACTTGATCTTTGCGGGGATGTTTCTGAGAGAATTCTCTTTCGCGACGAGTTGGATGCAGTTTTCGCGGCTTTCACGGGATTGTTGTTTCTCATAGGACAGGTAAGGGAGGTCGGCGGGGAAGACGGTATTATCATTGTTCCTGACGTTTGATTCGCTAAGATGGACATACCCCGCTGATTACAACGGGGATTATCTGTTTTCATGCCCATCTTGCGAGTAAAATCCCTGTAGAATGCCCTACAGCTTGCTGCTGGAATTTTTACTTCTCACCCAATGACTATCAAAAGCATTGGAATGATTAGTAATCCTAAAAGTATGCCCATTGATACGAGGCTTGCTGCGAATTCCGTGTCCAGTTTCTCAAGGGATGAGAACGTGATTGTATTATAGCCTACTGGGGAGGCTGTGCTCACCAATACTATGGCTTTTGAGACCCCTTCAAGTGAAAACAACTTCACGGCGGCAAGCCCTAGGATGAATCCTAATCCCATTCTAAGAAATAGGGCTGTTGAGAGGGCTTTGAATTTCACCAACTTTGGAGTGAAATATAATCCTAATGCAATCATTACCAATGGTATTGTCAAGTCCCCGAGGGTTTCAAGGAAAGCCGAGAGTATTCCGTCCATTACAACCCTTTTTAAGTTCAGGATCAAGGCTGTTGTCAATGCCCAAAGTGGCGGGTTTACGAGAATCTTTTTCCAAGGTATTTTAACTTTCTCTTCGACTGAGCCGTATTTTACGGCGAGGTAGTATATGAAAGTGAATGTTATGAAACCGTTTCCGAAATCAAATATCGCCAATTTCGCCACTCCCTCACTTCCGTACGCCGCGATTATAAATGGGAGTGCGAAGCCGGTGTTCATGATAAGCGACCCCACCATGAAGACTCCTAAGGTGGGGTTTTCAAGTTTCAATAGTTTTCCCGCGAAAACCGCTGCCACGTAGGTCGTAAGTATTATGCCACAAGCGATAAATGGGAGATGAATTAAGTTCCAAGATAAATTTATCCGGGATACTGCAATCAATATCAGTGCTGGGAGGGAGACGTGGAAAACAAGCCTTAACAGGAAATCCCCCTCACCCCTACCTGCAAGCTTGAACTTCCTTAAAAGGCACCCGACAAAGAATACGAGGATGACGGGTATCATCTTTCCGACTATTTCGTTCATAAAACTAACCAGATTAAATATTTATTCACTAACACCCCGAATATTAATAGTATGGTTAAAAATACCACTATAAAAAGAGATAAAGGAAAACTACCTCCTACTGGCACTCCAAACCAAGAGGACCTAAGCAGGTTAAGGCGAGCTGTTGCAGGTGATAAGAACCTGCGCGGGGACCCTCACGTTCACGGTATTCCAGTCAGAGATTCTCCCGCAGAACTGGGAAGTCCTGCCAGTCCTACTGGGTACATCGAACCTTCACAAACCCCTGGACCCGAGCTTCCAACAACCGAACCTGGACAGTCACCGGAATCCTCCGGTAGATTTTCAGAAGCTGTAAAACGTGCAGTAGTATTAATAATCGGAGTAATCGGATTGGGACTACCTATTGGAGGTTGCGCTCCCTCAACAGCGCCCCCACCCGGAACCACCCCTCCAGGAGTAAGTGCTCCCACATCACCTGCAATCGCTCCTCCCCCACCTCCCCCCACCGTAGAGGAGCCGGCTCCAGCCGAAGAGGAAGAGGAGCCTTACATTCCAGTTCCAGACGACTTCACCCCGGGAGACAAGATCCCCGATATAGAATTCAATCCTGGCTGGGAAGACGTTAAGACGGCAAAGGATTGGGATACTCTCGAAAAATGGAGTGAAGTCTACTGGGGGGAATACGATAAATTCAAGAAGAAGGGTTTTTCGGATGAGGAGTGTGAACGGCTGGCGTACGTGGAAATTGAGCATAGCATGTGGAAAGGTCCGATTGAGAAGCCTTCAAAGCTTATTGTTGGTCATTGGGCGGGGACTGATGGCACAATCAATCTCCCACCGCATTCATTAAACCCGGACTTCAAAATTCCCAAGATGGGCTCTAAGGAACTTTTACTCTTGAGAAAACTGGCCGATGAAAAACAGAGGGCTTACGAGAAACTCGGCTATCCCTCAAAGGATGCTGAAAAAATGGCTGGAGTGGACTTAGGATTCTACGATTGGGATAAAACCCTCCCTAAACACGAATATGTTGCTGGTTGGGAAGCTCCTGCGGAGGGGACACCCGAATACGCTGAATACGTTAGGAGAGTCAGGCAAGCTACGGAAATGTATGGGAAACTCGGATACCCTGAAGAACGAGTAAACGTCTTGGTTGGCGTCGAATTAGGATGGTTAAAGTTTTCGAAACCCGAAGTCGAAGAATCCCCCGTTACCGAGCCCGTTGGAGCGGAAGCTCCCCCCCACATTACTATTCCCGGACTAGGTGACTTGAAGATTCCCCGTAGCTCTCCAACAGACGACGTGGTAACATACTCTGATGCGAGAACTGTTGAGGCCGGACTCCACGGAACTTTCGTAGTGTTTAAGGGCGGGGAGGGTGAGAGGCTTGTTGAAGTTCCAGCAGGGGCTGTTGTAACAGTCTCCGGCGGGGGGGATTTCAATCTTCCGTCTGGAACACGGATAAGCGGAGACGGCAAACTCACGCTCTCTGGAGGGGCTGAGGTCGAGCACACTGACATGACCGACGGAGGCAGCAAATTCGAATCTACAATCGGAGGCAGCTTTGAAGAAAAAGCATTCCAAATTGACCCCCAAGACACTGTAGAAATATTAGGTGAAAAAGGCTCCATATGGCTTCCAAAAAGTAGGTGCTGGCTGAAGCTTCCAGAGGACTCTGGGGCTTCATTGACTTTAAAACGCGGAGACGGAATCTTCGTGCCCCCTGAAGCCAGCGGTTCTAAAGATGATAGGACCAAGCTTAAACTTCCCGGAGGCGAAACAGAAGTTAGAATGATAAACCCTGATGCAGCGGCTACTTTAGAGGAACCCTCAACTGAAGCGCCTAGCCCGTCCGAACCAACACTCAAATCAACTTTCCGCGAGGCTTTAACTCACGCTTTAAACACTCCCACCGGACCTTACATAAACCCTGGCGACAGTATCAGAACACTCGAGCCCACCGGCGGCCCCATAACCGTGACTTGCGGTGAAACAGGATTGATAATCGTCCCTAAAGGATTGTTAGGATGCAAGATGACTGCTCCCGCCGGCTCCAACGTTGTTTTGAACAGTGGGGGGGCAATACAGCTTCCAGCGGGAACTATCATCTCCGGTGAAGGCGAATATAGTTTTTCAGGCAAACCGGGAGAACCTGCTGAAATTGAGGTGACTGATGTCGAGCCTGATAAGGTTTCCATTCCAATCGGGATGTCTGCCGAGGACACTCCAAGGTCAGTGAAGTTGGGTGAGGGAGACTCGATTAAGCTTAATTCTCTCGGGACTTTAAAGGTCCCTGCCGGAAGCACTGTCGAAGTGAGGCTTCCTGAATCAGAGGGTGCGGAAGTCCCGTTGCGGATTGGAGATTACTGTCAGCTTCCACCGTATCATTTAGGTACGGAGGTAGAGCTTCCTTCTGGTCAATATGCTTTGAGGTTCCCTCCCAAGGCTGCTGAAGTGCCTGGAGTCTCTGAAGTTGAGCCTGAGGATGGCCCTGCCGACACTGCCGAGCCCGGGGAAGCAGGCAAACTTGCCGCTCTCTCTGAAGAGTGGGTGCATAAGTGGCAGCATACTGAAGGACCAATGTATTCTCTCGACATTACGGGTGTTGATAGTGGTGTTGGTGGAATCTCAATTGAGGGTAAATATCATCCCATGGGAGTCGATATTGTGGGGAAACTGCAGGATGATGGGAAGACGGTGACAGGAAGCTTTCCCGGGATGTGGGGGGAAACATTCCACTTTAAGTTGAAGATGACCCCTGAAGGAACACTTGAGGGTAAGTACACTAACAGAGATGCCGATAATATTGATGAAGGGACTGATTGGAACTTCACCAAGAAGGAGTGAAAAGGGTTTATGGGATATGTTTTGCACGTGGAATGCGACAACATTTCATTGGGATAATACATTACTTTATTTCAATCTTTCCGTAATACATTACTGAGATGGTTTTCGATGTCGTGATTGTGGGTTCCGGCCCGGCAGGATTATTTTGTGCTTATGAGCTTTCTGGTTTGGGGCTTTCGATTCTAGTGGTTGAGAAGGGTAAGAGTATTTTGGAGCGGGATCCTCAGGATGTTATGTGCGGGGTGGGAGGTTCTGGCGCTTTTTCCGACGGGACGTTGAATCTTAGGCCTGATGTGGGCGGTGACTTGGATGATTATACGAAAGACAATGTGAAGTCTTGGGCTTTGGTTGAGCGGGTTGGAGTAATATTCGGCGAGTTTGGGACTCCGAAGAGGGAGTATGGTCTGGATGATGGTGCCAGTGAGAGACTCGAGAAGAAGGCGGCTTCGGAGGGGGTAAAGTTTATTCCAATCCGGCAGAAGCATATTGGAAGTGAAAACACGCCGAAGGTTGTGGAAAATTTGGTGGCACACCTTAAGGGGAAGGGAGTATCCTTTCGGACTGAATCCGAGGTAGAAGACTTGTTGGTTGAGGGGGGAGGGTGTGTGGGAGTGAGACTTGCGCAGGGGGGGGAAGTGCGTGCAAAGTTCACGGTCTTGTGTCCCGGACGAGTTGGCGCTGACTGGGCCGAGAAAACTATTAAGGCGCACGACATCGCATTCGAGTTCGGGCCGATTGACGTGGGAGTTCGCGTTGAAGTGCCTGCGATCGTGATGGCGGATGTAACTTCAGTGAACAGGGACCCGAAGTTTCACGTGCACACGAAAACCTACGACGACTTCACAAGAACCTTTTGCACGAACCCTGAAGGATTCATCGTCAAGGAGAAATATGACGGGTTCGTAGGGGTAAACGGGTACAGCCGCCATGACAAGAAATCCTTGAACACGAACTTCGCCTACCTTGTGAGGGTAAGTCTTACCGAACCCGTGGAAGACACGATAGATTACGGGGAATCAATAGCGCACCTGGCAACCACGATAGGCGGTGGAAAGCCGATACTACAGCGACTAGGGGATTTAAAGCGCGGCAGGAGAAGCCATCCTGCAGACATTTCCGGAAACATGGTCCAGCCGACGTTAACGGATGTTACGCCTGGAGACATCTCAATGGCACTGCCTCACAGAATAGTAATCGATATTTTAGAGGGATTAAGCCAGCTGGATAAAGTAATACCGGGAGTCGCGCAAGACGCAACACTACTCTACGCCCCGGAGATAAAGTATTATGCGCTGCGGGTTATTGTGGGGCGAGATATGGAATCCAGCATTAAAAACCTTTTTGCGGCAGGCGACGGCCTGGGATTGTCGAGGGATTTGGTAAACGCCGCTGCCACGGGAATTCTCGCAGCACAAGGAATACAAGAAAAAACAAAGTGAATGTTTACGTTTTAAGGATTGGCCACAGATTCGAAAGAGACAAGCGGATAAGCACGCACTTAGCCTTAACCTCCCGGGCTTTCGGCGCCGAGAAAATATTCTTCGACGTTAAAGACTCTCGCGTGGCGGAAAGCATCGGAAAAATAACTGGGGGCTGGGGGGGAGACTTTAAGGTCGAATACAGCGGAAAATACGCAAAGACTATCCGGGAGTTTGAGGGGGATGTGATACACCTTACCATGTACGGGCTACCCTTAGATGAAACTCTTAAAAAAATAAAAAATTCAGGTAAAGACAAGCTTGTCATCGTGGGGGGTGGGAAGGTGCCTTCCGAAGTCTATGAACTTGCAGACTATAATGTTTCTGTGGGAAGCCAACCCCACTCGGAAGTCGCAGCACTTGCAGTATTCTTAGACAGGCTTTTCGAGGGCAAACAGTTTTTAAAAGAATTTAATGGGGGGAAGATTATAGTCCCCCAAGCCCGCGGCAAGAAAGTGTCGGAGCCTTGAAAAATATTTTCCGGTTAATCCATCGGCTTTGTGAGTGTGCTGGGTTCTGTGAGTATGCTGGTTACAATGGTGTACGGGTTTGAGTTCGGGTCGCGTGCCATTTCAGCCAGTAACTCTCTTACCTCCTCCGGTTTTAGTGTGTTCAACACATTCTCAAGTGCCTCCATCTTTTCTTCAGCACCAAATTTTAGAACATTAGAGTCCTCTCCAATAGTCTCTCTTGATCCTATTATGGCCAGGGCATAGTCCATTCCCGCATCCAACCTCATAGAGTTTCTTAAAGAGTTTCTTAAGGCTCCCGCCCATTTTTCAGCTCTATCGGGATTGCCCATTTCCCCTTTTACGCGCCCCTGCGCATCCGGCTTCATCTTCTGCAATTCGTCTCTCATCAAATACTCATTCCTTTCAGCAACTGGGGCTGTTTTAGGTCCTAATTCTATTGGCATTTTTAGATCACCTGTAAAATATTCCCAATTTAAAACTTAAATACTATGGGAATCTTAACAACTAGACCTCTATGTCTCTTGCAAGCTTAACTTGCCCTGATCCCTTATTGGCATTGCCCACCGCGTAGTCTCCTGAACATTTTCCCCTCAACAATCGACGTAAACTGGATTCCTTATCCACGTCAACTGAGATCAGTATCCCCCCGCAAGTCTCAGAGCATCTGCCGGCAATAAATGGGGGAGTCTATTTGTATTGAAAAACTTTTCCGGCGGAAAGTCAATCGTCTCCTAGGTCCGCGGGAAAAAAATGTTTTTTATTTTTACTATACATCTTTTAACACTTCAAGCTTCGCCTCTCGTGCCATACGCTCCAGGAATCTCCGAACATTATCTTCTGGCTGAGGATTTAACACAGCTCCAAGGGCCTCCATCCTAGGTTCCATATCAGGTAGCTTTGAACCCCCTGACTCCATTACTTCAAGGGCAGCTCTTGTAGTCTCATCCAAATTAACTTCTCTTCTTAGGTGGCCAGCCCATACTCTGGCTCTTTCAGCTGAACCCATCTCCCCCATTATTAGGTCTATATCCCGTGAAGGCATATTCTGAAGTACCCTAGTAAAAACATGTTTATCAGCATCTGGAGCTTCTCCCAGTTCTACTTCTTTTGGCATTATTGATCACCTGAATATTATTACTGATTGAAAGT
>Ga0265594_1000276_pt1 | contig 42212 bp, 39 predicted proteins | sample saktaG_11_FD_190147 | JGI IMG/M metagenome (GOLD analysis project Ga0265594, IMG submission 190147) | Saline water microbial communities from Sakinaw Lake, British Columbia, Canada - sak_2011_5_24_80m | ecosystem: Environmental > Aquatic > Non-marine Saline and Alkaline > Saline ... | reverse complement strand
ATAAAGTTCGATAGGAAAACCTCCTTATTTAAAGATGTTGCCCTTCGCGCTATGCTGTATAAATTCAAATTTTGCGATGGGCTATATCAAGATATGCGGAATGTGGGTTATAAGCATGTTTATTTGAAATTGAAAGTATGGATCCGGGAAATATTGCTGCTGTTGTTGGAGCGGCTACTGGTTTTTTATCTTTTTGTTGGCATATAGCTAATTATATCTCAAATTGGTCCAATATACCCAAACTCAATCAAAATTGAGATCGATCAGAACTGGAAGAGTACGAAGGTGAAGTATTCTGATTCTGATAAAGAAGTTATTAGGAGATTCAGCTGTTTATTCGTCAAAAACGAAAAACTTACCACTGCAAAGAGATGTGTAGCTAATTTAAAAGTACTCAAAAAACCAACCGAAGCAAGACAATTGGATATTATGTCTCCTTTACATTGGGCTGATATACCTTACAATTACAAAACCACAGAACCTGATCCAGTGGATATTGGGTCAGAACGTAGGAGACTTGATGTAGCATTTGCTCTAATATCAGAATCTCCCCAAGGAAGAAGTCACACACCTTCTGATACTACTTTTCATATCAATCCCGCTGGACAGCCAAATATATCCGGAATTCTACCTTATCCATCGTATGGTACTCATCAAACTCCCTCGGAACAACCGAATATTTCAGGAACACTAGAGAGACCAATGGTGAGTGGAAGCTATAGCCCCTCAAGCTTTCTACAATTTCAAATTGCAGGGTTGGCATCCCGTGGAGGGGCATTTATTGCAGCACAAATAGCTTTGTCAAATCCAAGTGACGCAGTTCAATATTATTTACCGCCTGGTGATTATGAAGTCGAAATATCTGTCAACTGCGAGAATGGTAAAGGCGATAAAAAGACCTTTAAATTAACATCTTCAGTGAACCCAGACGGTTTAGATATTGAGGAAATGGTATGATATTTAGCAGCGACCTTGACTCTATATCTACTTCTTTGGAAGAGCAATAGCTCGAGTTCTCTGCCTGTGGGGACGAGAGGAGATACGGTACGCTGTATGATGAGTCTGTGCACGCGCGCGTATTGATGTTATTCGGTGCCTGAGTGTGGATAACGGCGTATCGTGGACAGAATAGCAGAACCGTGTCGTGTTATCGGGCACGTGGAATGAGCACCTGACGTCGTGCTTTCTCATTTGCGAGTATCAGATCGATGGCGCCGGCGAGCGCATCAGGCCCGTCATCATGAGCTGCAAGCGGATAATGGATCAGCTGCTCCACGAACTCGGGATAGTCATGGTTCCAAGTATCGAGAAATTGTAGTTGGCCGTTGGAAGGCTCAATCGTCTGGATGCGGGCGAGCTTCGGCTTCTATGCTGCTCTTCTTCTCACCACGCACCGAGTATCATCGAGCTTCGCGACAAAACTCCAGTCTCTGCTCAGATAGCTTTCCACTTTCTCGAGCGGGATTACCTTCTCGGTGGTCCTCACCTCTGGTAGCATCTGCCCGCGTTTCCACTCCATCGCCTCTTTAATCAAAGTGACCTGCTCTTCCTGCGGCAGTAATCGCCACAGTACCCCACGCCCCTCGCCGTATTTGGCCTTGATATACGCTTCAATGATCTGCTCTGGATCCTCACTTATCCCCGCCGAGGCGGCCCTTACTGAGGCCAGCAGGATATCAGTCAGTTTCATCTCCATCGGGCTCCGCGCAAAGTTCAGTTTCGCGTATTCGGCACGGTGGTACTCTACCTTTTCCTTATCGTAGTAGGTGTCCTGGGAGCCGGGAAGAATATGCCCGAATAAGAATTGCTGGGTGCTCATATCCATCCGTCCGCCATCCACGGTAGGCTCCCTGAGTACAGATTCAAAGGCTTTTCGCAGGCAATGCGCATAGATATGTTCCCATTGCTCTAGCCCCGCCCGCCTGGCTGCAGTCTTTATGATCTTGTTAATCGTCTGCGGCGCGGGTCTCCGCAGGACACGCTCTTCTGTCTTCCAGAGCGTCCAGTCCGAGCAGAACAACGGCTCTTCCAGTTTGAGGTTGCCAAAGCGCTCTTTCCGTTCCTGGAGATATGCCTTCAGCCCCTGCGTCGCCTCGGCGCAGATGAAGGCGTAGTAAGGTATCGAGCCTTTACAAGCATCAGGTACACGCTCCTTCATCTCTGGATATACCGGTATCTTGATGCACTCTTTACCGTCATCCAAATCGTCCCGTACATCCTCATAGTTGAGTGCGATCAAGGTGCTGATGCGCAAGCCCGAGCTCCAGAGGCTCAGGATCATCGCTCTGTTGCGAGCGGTCCCGGCAGCATCCACCATGCGGAAAACCTCATCTTTTGTCGGGATGTACTCGATCTTCTTCCGGTAGCGTGCCGGCAAAAAATACGGCTGCACCTTCAGACCTTCGTATTCGTTCGCCCTGAAGAAGCTCTGGAGCCGCCTGATGATGCTGTTCAGGTACGCTTTACTGTATTCCTGCTCACCCAGCTCGTCCACGAAATCCATAATAAGCCCGTTCACCTGCTTCGGTGGAAGCGCCACCAGCTGATCGGGATCGTACCCTGTATGCCTGCAGAACCGATAAAGGATCCTCAGATAAACGCTTCTCGTGCTCGTACTCTGCGTATAACGTCTGAGATGGCGGAGGAGATTCTGCACAGAAGTGTATCGAGATTTCCAGGCCTTCACGCCTTCGCGGTCTTTAATCCCGAAGTAGATCTCCCATTCGCGGAGTTGCCGCGGCTCGTGCAACTCAAACTTACCAAATATCTTCGGTGTATCTATAGCCATTTAATATCTCAATAATTACAACGCTCGCGCTCATATAAAACTTCCCTTTTTAAAAGGATTCATCCACTGTAGCGAATGGGCCCGATGCGATTCGAACGCATGACCTTCGCCTCGTAAAGGCGACGTCATAACCAGCTAGACCACGGGCCCTCTCTTCTCCTTTACTCTACTCTACTACTGCTCCACCCTCAGCTCTGCAGCCGTTAGTTAGCAAGCACAAACTTAAAAATTAAGATACCGTAACGTGGTTTATTCTTTACCTGCCCTACTATATACTGGTACTGCTCATCAGAATAAAAAGGTGAACGGAACATGCGCGGTGGATTTCGTAAGGGTGTCGGCGGCTTGAATCCGAAGCTTTTAAGCCAGCAGATGAAGCAGCTGGGAATCAGCCTCGAAGAGCTGACCGACGTCGAGCAGGTAGTCATTCGAACTGCAGACTATGAACTCGTCTTTGAGGATGCTGCCGTCACGGTAATGGACACGCAGGGCGCGAAGATGTACCAGATCACGGGCACGCCGATCAAACGTCCGCGAGCAGAGGCGGAGGCTGAAGCCGCGCCCGAGCTGAGTATCTCTGCGGAGGACGTGGCAATCGTTATGGAGAAAGCAGGGTGCAGCGAGGAGGAAGCGCGCGCGGCATTGATGGAGACGAACGGCGATCTGGCAGAGGCGATTTTCAGGCTCGCTGAGGAATGACAAACAAGAGGCCGAAACGGATCGGAATAACGTGTAAAGGGCGATCTGAGGATCTCGCAGTGGTACGGCACCTCGTGGCCGCGCTCGAAGACCAGATCCCGGTTGTCCTTGACGAGACGACTGCTGCAAAGCTGCAGCGGGACGGCATACCGGTGGATGAGATGGACATTGATCTCCTTGTCTGTGTCGGCGGCGATGGGACGATTCTCCGGTCCCTGCATGCGGTGAAGAGCACCACACCGGTGGTCGGTATTAACACGGGTGCGATCGGATTCCTGGCTGAGGTGCAGCCGGAAGCCAGTGTCGCAACGCTCACGAGCCTGGCGCAGGGGTTTGAGGTCGAGCAAAAGGAGCGGCTTGCTGTTCACATCAGCGGCAACGAGGAAACGATGCCCTGCGCAATGAACGAAGTGGTCGCCATCACCTCACGACCGGGAAAGATGCTCCACTTCGCCATACTCATTGATGGCGAGGAGCTGGAGCGGCTGCGAGCGGACGGCGTGATCTTCGCGACGCCCACCGGGAGTACTGCGTATGCCATGAGTGCCGGCGGTCCGATCGTCGATCCCCGGGTGAATGCGACGATTATCGTGCCCATCGCGCCCTTTAAGCTCTCTGCACGGCCTACTGTCGTCGATATCGAGAGCGAGATCAGTTTCCAACTGCTGGAAGAGAAGGACGCCGAGCTCGTCATCGATGGGCAATATTACCGCGCGATTCGAAAAGAGGAGCGCATAAACGTTACGAGAGGCGAACCTGCCTTTTTCGTCAAACTCGGGGATAAGCACTTCTTGAAACTCCGTAATAAATTACGGGTCGAGGACGAGAGAGAGATAGATCGATAGATCGATAGATAGATAGATAGATAGGATAGAATAAGAAGATTGATATAGAGTGAAGGTGAATGTGTGTAGATAGAGGAGAGGAGAACCGAAAATGGTAAAGATATCGGTACTGAAGTTGAGTAATAAGCGGGTGGTGGACTCTGACGGCAGTGAAATGGGCATTCTGCACAATATTGTGGCTGAATCGAACACCGGGTTACTGCGCGAGCTCGTGGTCAGACCCTCGGATGAGCTGGACGCGAGCAAGTTCAAGGAGGAGGATGGTTACATCTTCATCCCGTTTGATGCCGTGAGCGCGGTGAAGGACGTCATCGTGGTGGACACGCAGAAGATTCGTGTACGGGCGTGACGGGATTCGAACCCGTGATTTGCAGCTTAGGAGGCTGCCGCCATATCCTTGCTAGGCCACACGCCCCGTGAACCTGAACGACCGAGAATAAAGAGGGGGTTATTTAAGAAAAGGCTTCCTCTTTTCGAATTGTTTAGTGAGTTCTCGGCACGTCTTTCACAATGGCAACACTGCAAAAGAGCGTGGAAACGGCAGCGAGGATCATCGCCCAGCACGACTATGCACGGGTTATCTCGCACTACGACGCCGACGGCATTACGGCCGCGGGTATCCTGTGTACTGCGCTCTGCCGGCAGGGCATTCAGTTTCATGTAACGATCGTAAATAAACTGGAAGACTCGTTCGTTCGGGGCCTGGACGAGGATTTGATACTGATTTGTGATATGGGCACGGCACAGTCCGATTTGCTCGCAGAGCATCTCAAAGAGCGTGCAGTGGTCATTATTGATCATCACGCCCCCTCCGCGTCCGTTCCCGTACTGAGCACGCCCTCTTCAGTCCTCATCAATCCTTGCTGTCTCAGCGCTGCAGAGGCACGAGACCTGGTTAACGAACGCGGGAGCACCATATGCGCTGCGGGGCTCTCGTATCTCGTGGCACGGCGTCTCGCGGGAGAGAAGAGGGGGAATATCGATCTTGCGGGGCTTGCGATCGCCGGCACTATGGGCGACAAGCTCGATCTCAGCTCAGGTGTGAACAAATTAATTGTTGATGAGGCACTTCGGGAAGGTGTCATTTCCACCAAAACGGGGCTGAAGTTCGGCGATGGGAAACTCCAGGAGCTGATATTCTCGTCCACCGATCCATATACACCCCTTGCTGGCAAGCCTGAATGGGTTACCGCATTATTGAATCAGATTAAGATCGAGGGCACTCGAGAGGTGACCGATCTGACGGAAGACGAAGAAGCGCGGCTGACTGCAGCGCTCTTGGCGCTCCTGCGGGAATCGCAGCACGCCGGGATCAGCGAAGACGTGCTGGTTGGAGCGACGTACCGCCTGCATTGCGAGGTGATCCCGAATGGCTATGATTTGATGCGGGTGATTGACGCCTGCGGGCGACTGGGTAAATCAGGGCTCGGAATCGGGCTCTGCCTGCGAGAGGCGCGGTTGAGAGAAGAAGCGACCATGCTCTACGCAAATATCCAGGCAAAACTCGTCTCTGAGTTGAATCGTTTGGAGGGCGGTGAGGGCGCGGTAAAAGGTCTCAACAATCTCTACTACTTCTATGTGCAGGAGGGCGGCGTTACCGGTACCGTAGCGGGCATCGTGGCCGATTATCTCTGCACCGATAAGCCCGTGATCGGGTTCAATAAAAAGGAACGGGTAGAGGACGGCAAGCAGGTCGAGACGAAGATCTCCGGACGCTGTCACAAAGAACTCCTCGCGGGCGCAACGGGTATCAACCTCGCTACAGCGATGGAACGTGCAGCGAACGAAGTCGGCGGCGTCGGTGGCGGACACCCGGTGGCTGCGGGCGCGTCCATTCCCGATGGTAAGGAGGAGCAATTCATCACGATTCTCGATGCTCTCATCGGCGAGCAGAAGAAGTGAGTCCCAACTAATTGCGCGTACCCAGCCGAGTCCTGTAAGGAACGCACGACGAAAACAAAAAAGGTTATCTGCAATGAGGGCCGAGAAAAAAGTGCCTATGGGAGTTGCGGTCATTGGGGGCGGCATTTCCGGTATTTCAGCGGCGCTCGATCTCGCTCATTCCGGGTTCAGGGTATATCTCATCGAGCAGCGTCAGGCGCTCGGCGGGAAGGTGGCTGAACTCGCAGAATGCAAAATCGGGTTAGCGCCGTGGCTCGCTGAGGTTGAGAACCATCCAAACATAGAGCTCTTACTGGGCAGTACCGTAGAAGCCCTTTCGGGTAATGCGGGCGATTTCCGATTGACCGTCTCAGGCCGTGTACTTGCGGTTGGGAGTATCATCCTGGCGCCGGGCTATGAGATCTTCGAGAACGTTTCAGCGGGTTATAATCTTGACCATCCAGATGTCGTTACCGCTCTGGAATTTGAACGAATGCTGCGGGCCGCAACGAAGACCGGGGAGCTGACTCGACCTTCAAATGGCAGGCCTGTTCGTAAAATCGGCTTCATCCAGTGCGTGGGCTCGCGCTGTACGGAGAATGAGCTGTGCTCCACCGTTTGCTGTGCTTGTACCGCGCGTGATGCGAAGGTTGTCAGGCAGCGGTTCCCCGAGATTGAGGTCGCGCTCTTTTACATTGATCTGCGGGTCTTTGGCCGGGATGAGCAGTTGGTGGATGAGCTCAAGAACGACCCCGGCGTGCGCTACATTAGGTCGCGCGTGCCTGAAGTCATTCCTTGCGATAGCCCTGTTCACCAAGATACGAGCGCCGAGCCATTGCTCCTCAAGTATGAGAACTTTGCCGCGGGGACGATCGAGCATCTGGTATTCGATCTGGTGGTGATTGCTGTTGGCCTGCTGCCTTCGAAGACGCTGAACGAGCTTACCGAGATTCTCGGTGTCACACAAGATCCTTTCGGCTACCCAGCAACGAGTGCCACCAATCCCGTGGAGACGAGTGTGCCCGGGATTTTTGTCTCTGGCTGTGCTAATGGCCCAATGAAAGTACACGACAGCATCGCGCAGGGCAGTGCGGCGGCGGTGAAGGCCGCGCGGTTCGTGAAGCGCAGTGATCAGCACACTGAAACGCCAGAAGAGAGTGCCCCTCTGGGTGAAGCGCCGCGAATTGGCGTCTTTATCTGCGGCTGCGAGGGCGAGATCAGTAATAACGTTGATATCGCCGCGGTCGCGGAGCGCGTGCGGAGTCACGATAACGTTATGCACGTTGACACAGAGTTGACAACGTGTGAAACGGCAAAGGAAAAAATAACGCGCGGCGTACGTGAACATCATCTGAACAGGGTCGTCTTTGCCGGATGCAGTCCCCGGGGTAGTGAATCGTTCCTGAGTGCCGCGTGTGCGAACGCAGGACTACCCCCGTACTCGCTGGGAATTGCGAACATACGGGAGCAGTGTGCCTGGGTACATAACCGCGAGGAAGCGACCGAGGTAGCGGGCGAGCTCATCACCATGGCTATCGAGCGGCTGCGGCATCAGCCCGAAGAGTCGATAGAACGGTACCCGGTGATCCCGCGAGCGCTCGTTATCGGTGGCGGCGTGTCCGGCATGACCGCAGCGCTGGAGATTGCTACTGCTGGATACGAGGTAACCGTGATCGAGAAGGCGTCTGAACTGGGCGGCGCCCTGAATACGGTTGATGCTTTCCCCACGGGTGAACGGGCATCTGATATTTTTGCCCGACTCAAAGAGGATGTGACCAGGAACGAGCGGGTAACCGTTTATACGAACGCTGAATTGACCGATTGGGGGGGACAACCAGGCGCATTCACGGTGAGGCTAAGAGCCGCAGGCAGTGAAGAGGAAATCGAGTGCGGTGCCGTCGTTGTCGCAATAGGGGCACAAGCAGTTAGTCCTCACGGGTGGTTTGGCTACGGAGCAACTAAAAACGTGGTCACGCAGGCCGAGTTTGCTGCACTGCTTGCCGGTTCAGCGGTCGCGGGCACTATCGTTATGATGCAGGATGCGGTGCAGAACCAAGGCGTGTACCCGAAATACAGCAGTATCGAGCTGGTAACCAATGCGGTACGGGCGAAGGACTGTAATCCCGACGCGCAGATCTTCGTGCTCTACCAGGAGATCAAGACGTACGGAACAGGGGAATTGAAGTACAAGGAGGCGCGCGAAAAAGGGGTGATCTTCGTCCGGTACACACGGGACCGCCCGCCGGAGTTGAACGCGGGGATTATCTCGGTCTTTGACCTGCTCCTGGGAGAAGAGCTCCTGATAAAGCCCGATTTGATCGTGCTCAGCACCCCGATGGTGCCCTCAACAGGGCATGAGCACCTGCATGAGCTGCTCGGAATTCCCCTCAACGAGCAGGGCTTCTTCATCGAAGCACGAGAACGACCGCGGATGAATTTCACGCCGGTTGACACGCCAACCAGGGGCGTCTTCGTCTGCGGCTCTGCGCTGTTTCCCACCTCGCTGGATGAGTGCGTGGTGCAGGCGGATGCAGCGGCCTCACGAGCATGTAGCACTATCCTCGCACACGAGTATCTCACCATTGATCCCTGGATTGTGCGTGTGGATGAGACGCTGTGCCGCGGCTGCGGACTCTGTGCGCAGGTCTGTGAATACAATGCGATCAGACTGCAGGAATCAGACGGGTTCCCAATCGCGACCGTTAAAGAGGCGATCTGCCAGGGTTGCGGTGCCTGTGCCGTTGCCTGCCCCACCCGAGCTATCAGATATTGCACTTCCACGTTAGAACAGCTCACCGCCATGATCGAGGCGATCGCCTAGGAGGAATTTAGGCATTCATGACCGAAGAGGACTTTGAGCCGCGAATTGTAGTATTCTGCTGTACCGGGTGCGCGTATGCAAGCGCAGACCTGTCAGGAGCCACGAAGCTCCACTATCCACCAGGGGTGCGAATCGTGCGCGTGCTCTGCTCGGGCCGCGTAGACCCCTACTTCGTGCTCCGTGCATTTGAACGCGGGTTTGACGGGGTTCTGATCGCGGCCTGTCATCCTGGTGACTGCAGTTACCTCTCGGGAAACGAAAAGGCAGCGCAGCGCGTCCAGATGCTCAAGAACTTGCTGGGCGCCATCGGGATCGACCAGAGACGTTTGAGCCTTGAGTATTTCGCATCAGTCGAGGGCGGGAAGTTCGCGCGCAGTATTACGGAGTTCGTGAACGAGGTGCGGAACCTGGGCAAGAATGAAGTGCGGGTGGAACGCCCCAAAGGCGAGCCAGAGGAATTAGAGAGCATCATCGCTGATACCGCGGTATATTACTGCGCAGAATGTGGCAAATGCACCTCTATCTGTCCCGTTTCAGAAGCAAAGCCCTTTTCGCCCCGGGTTACGGTTGGCCATGCCCTCTTCGGGTTCACCGACGACGTCGAGCAGGTGGCCTTCGATTGTCTTACCTGCGGGCGCTGTAAGGACGTCTGTCCCGCGGTGGTCGATTTCCCTGAATTCATACGGCGCGTGCGGCGGCGGAGGCTTTTTGAGGGCTACGAGCCGAACCCGAGTCATGGCAACCTCTTCGTCTCATCGGCGCGCATCATGTCGCAGACCGAGGTGGATGGCGGGATGAGACGCGCTCTGTTTAGGGACCTTAAAACAAGCGCGCGGGGCGAGCTGGTATACTTCACCGGCTGCGTACCGCTCTATCAATTCCTCTTTAAGGACATTGGATGCACCGTGGATCTGCCCTTTGAGCGCATTGGCGCGGAAATAGCGAGCATCCCGCGCGATGCGGTCTTCTTGATGAACCGTGCAGGCGTAACGCCCGCGATTGCAGAGCGTGAGAAATGCTGCGGGCACGATCTTTACTGGATCGGTGATGACGAGACGTTCCGGGCGCTTGCCCGGTACAATGCCGCACTGCTCAGAGAGACGGGCGCGAAGCGCGTGGTCTGCTCATGCCCCGAGGGCTACTGGATACTGAAGCAGAAATATCCGGAATTTGTGGAGTTCGACTTCGAAGTCCTGCACATCTCCGAGCTCTTGCAAGAGCTGGTGGAGCGTGGTGACCTGCAATTCGACGCAGTGTCAGCGGACAGCGAGCAGCGAATAAGTGTCACGTATCAGGATCCCTGCAGGTTAGGTAAAATGCTCGGAGTGTATGACGCTCCCCGATACCTGCTCCACGAGGCTGGATTTACGGTCAACGAGATGGCGCATGCACGAGAGATCGCGAACTGCTGTGGTGGTCCGAACGCATGGGTGGGCTGCGGTAGCGCGCATCGACGGATGCAGTTGACCCGGTTGGAAGAGGCGACGGCAACCGGTAGCGAGCTGCTCGTGACTGCATGCCCGAAATGTCAGGCGCACCTGCGGTGTGCGCAACTGGGTGAACTCCCGCAAGGCCGCGATGTGAAGATCGAGATAAAGGATTTAGTAACCGTGCTCGCCGAAGCGGTCAGGGAGGTGCACTGATATGGGACGCGTGTTGGTAATCGGGGGCGGTATCGCGGGAATACAGGCAGCACTGGATCTCGGCGATCGCGGACACGAGGTCTATCTGGTGGAGAAGAAGCCCTCCATCGGTGGTCGGATGGCGCAACTTGACAAGACCTTCCCCACGAACGACTGCTCCATCTGCATCCTCGCTCCCAAGATGCTGGAATGCTTCGGACATCCGAACGTAATGGTCATAACGAACGCGGAAGTAGTGGGCTTGGAGGGCGCGGCCGGGAACTTTACGGCCCGTATCGTGAAGAAGCCGCGGTACGTGGACGAGAACAAATGCACCGGCTGTGGGCGCTGTGTGCTGGCCTGTCGGCTCAAAAAGCGGTATCCGGACGAATTCAATATGAATCTGGGCAAACGGCCTGCAATATCTCTCTATTTCATACAGGCAGTGCCGCGCGTCGCGATCATCGACGACGAGCACTGCCTTATGCTCACGAAGGGTAAATGCGGTAAATCGCCGCCCTGCGTCGAGGCCTGTGGGCCGGATGCGATCGATTTTGAGCAGCAGCCGGAAGAGCTCGAACTCGACGTGGATGCGATCATCGTGGCCACGGGCTATGATTTCGCCGACCCCACACAGTTCAAAGAGTACTGCTATGGCATCTATCCGAATGTGCTCATAGCACTGGAATTCGAGCGGCTGATCTGTGCCAGCGGGCCGACGGAAGGGCACCTTCTACGGCCTTCTGACGGTAAGGTGCCGCAAACGGTCGTCTTCATCCAATGTGTCGGGCTGCGCGATCGGAGCAACTACCCGTATTGCTGCACTGTCTGCTGCTTGAATGCCACCAAGGGCTCGATACTCACCCGGGAGCATTACCCGGACACGGAAACCTATATCCTGTACTCTGAATTGCGGGCCGTAGGTAAGCGCTCGCAGGAGTACATAGACCGCGCAAAAGCGGAATACGGGATCAGGTACGTACGAGGCCGTCCAGGCGAGATCATCGAGGATAAGGAGACGAAGAACCTGATCATCAAATATGAAGACCTGGCTACAGGTGAACTGGAGCGCATAGAGGCCGAGCTGGTCGTGCTGAACACCGCGCCGATACCGAGCAAGAGCGCAAAAGAGCTCGCGGCTGTGCTCGGTATACCGGTTGACGAGTACGGGTTCTTCACGTCCCGAGATCGGCTCGGCGCGCCGATCGAGACGAACAAGGCGGGGATCTTTCTCATTGGCTACGCGCAGGGCCCGAAGGACATCCCGGAGAGTGTGGCCCAGGCGAGTGCCGCTGCGGCTGCGGCCTCTGTGATTATAGCACGAAAGGGAAGTGAGCACGATGGCGGAGCGTGACGAGGAGATTCGGATCGGGGTATTCGTGTGCCATTGCGGCACGAACATCGGTGGTGTGGTGGATGTACCCGCGGTAACAGAATACGCGAAGACGCTGCCACACGTCGTGTATGCTGAGCGGAATCTGTACACCTGCTCATCGGACGGCGTGGATTCGATAAAACAGGCGATCGCGGAGAAAGGGCTGAACCGCGTCGTTGTTGCTGCCTGCACGCCGCGAACGCACGAGTCGCTCTTCCGGGCAGCGTGTGAAGCTGCGGGGCTCAACAAGTACCTCTTTGAGTTCGCGAACATCCGCGACCAGTGTTCCTGGATCCATATGCACGAGCCTGAAAAGGCAACGGAGAAGGCGAAGGATCTGGTGCGCATGGCGGTGGCCAAAGCAGCCATGCTCGAACCGCAAGAGGAGGAGAAAGTGCGAGTCGAGCCGAAATCGCTCGTTATCGGCGGGGGGATCAGTGGCATGACCGCAGCGTTGAATCTCGCGCGGCAGGGCTTCGAAGTGCACCTCGTGGAGCGGGAGCATGAGCTGGGTGGACTGCTCAGAAGGCTGTATAAACTCTATCCCACCTTCGTCGACGCGCGCGAGTTCTTGCGTGCCGTCATGAGTGACGTGCAAGCGGAGAAGAAGATAACCGTGTGGACCTCGGCCTCAGTGGACGAGGTGGAGGGCTATGTCGGAAATTTCACCGTAACGATTTCCACGAACGGCGCAACGCAGGTGCTTAAGATTGGCACCATTATTGTAGCGATCGGTGCGGAAGAGCTCAAACCTGAAGGGCTCTTCAAGTACGACGGAAAGCGAGTAATCACGCAGTTGGAATTGGAGGAACGGCTGCGATCCTGCGCCGAGACCCAAGATTTCAATACGCTCGGCAACCGATTCGTGATGATCCAGTGCGTCGGCGCTCGCGGCCGGAAGGTCTCTTACTGCTCGAAGATCTGCTGCACCACCGCTGTGAAGAACGCGTTGGTGATAAAAGCGCATGTGCCCGATGCTGAGATCTATATCCTGAATGAAGGGATGAACGTGTACGGCGAATATGAGCACATGCTCATCGAGGCGCGTGAGCAGGGTGTACGATTCGTACGCTTTGAGCCCGGGAGCGAGCCGATCGTTGAGGGGACGACCGTCAAGGTCTATCATGTGAATATCCGCAAAGAGCTCGACCTGAAAGCTGATCTGGTGGTGCTCTCCACACCGCTTATCAGCGGGCCCGAAACCGAGCGGATCTCGAAGATGCTGAAGGTGCCGCTGGGGCCAGACGGGTTCTTCTACGAGGCGCATGTGAAGCTCAGGCCGCTGGATTTCGCCACCGATGGCATTTATCTCTGCGGCACTGCTCACGGCCCCCGCGATGTCCCGGAAAGCATAGCGCAGGCGCTGGGCGCGTCATCGCGAGCCTCGATCCCCATGGCTCGTGGGTACGTCGTGCCTGAGGCGATCACTCCCGTGGTGGACCAGTCTGCCTGCGTGAAGTGCGGGATCTGCGTGGATAAATGCCCCTACCGCGCGTTACGGCTGAATGAGCAGCTGGAAGTGATCGAGGCGCTCTGTAAGGGGTGCGGCACCTGCGTTGCCGCGTGCCCGACCGGCGCACTGGACCAGCGTCACTTCAGGAATATCGAGGTTTCCGCACAGATAAAGAATTTCTTCACGTTAGTGCCGCGAGAGAAGGGATAATCCTAGAGGGCTGCGCTCACCACGGGCAGCGTGAAACAGACCGTGCACCCCGTACCCAATTCCGATTCAATCCAAATGCGACCGCCGTGTATCTCGACGATCCGGCGTACGATCGCCAACCCGGCGCCCGTGCCTTCGCTCCGCATGTCCACCTGGCAAAAGATCTCGAAGACCTTCTCCTGCTCGCTCTTAGCGATCCCGATCCCGTTGTCTTTCACGAAGAATACCGTCTCATCACCGTCCATACGATGTCCAAGCTCTATTTCGGGATCCGGGCGATCGCCCCGATATTTGATGCTGTTGCTGATGAGATTCACCAGGAGCTCTGCGATCCGCAAACGATCCACATGGACGGTTGGGAACTGATCAGCGATGACGAGTTCAACCCCGCTCGCCTGTATCTCACCGGCGGTCTGCGCCAGGGCATCTTGAATGACAGTGTCAAAAGGCACGTCCTCGGGCGGGTTCGCCATTCGTCCGATACGCGAGAGCTTCAGCGTCGCGCTCAGGAACTCGTCCATCCTGGCCGCTGCGGTCGAGATATACTGTAAATCGCTCATCACCCGCTTGTGGTTGTTCTGCTCTAAATCCTTCTGGAGCATGTCCGTGAAGCCTTCAATGGTCACGAGCGGCGAGCGTAAATCGTGGGAGATGGTGTAGGTGAACCGCTCCAGCTCCCGGTTCTTGGCCGAGAGCTCTTTGAGGATCGCGGCACGTTCCGTTTCTGCTCGCTTCTGTTCAGTAATATCCTCATACAAAACGAGTTGCTCGCCCGTAGAGAGCGTAACCGGGCGGAAACAGATCTCTTTCTTAGTGCCGTTCTTGCAGGTCACCGTGAACGTCCGAGGTCGGAACTCTCCCGGTTTTGATGATTTCAAATCATTGAACCACGTGGTAATAGCTTCTTTTCGGGATCTCTCATTGGGGTAGGCCTTGATGAACCAATCACGCCCGGTAGGAACGTCTTTCAGCGTGTAACCGAAGATCTCAACGAACTTAGAATTGACGTAGTGATAGTGCCCCTCGGGCGAAACAATCGCTATTCCAAAGGGCGATTCGTCAGTTAGCACTCGATACCGCTCCTCGCTTTTACGTAAGGCGTCCTCCGTTCGTTTAGGCTCAGAGAGATCGACCAAAATCCCTCGCAAGCCCACGGGCCTCTTACCATGGATAATCCGATTTGAATGTATGAGCACGGGGAATACCGTGCCATCTTTCCGTTGCGCCGTGTATTCGATGCCGCCCAACGGTTCGCCCTGTAAGACCCGTTGAATAGCCTCCCGGCTCCTCGCGCGATCCTCAGGAGCGATCATCTGCAGGGCGTTGAGGCCGGTCTCAAACTCCTCCTGGCTGTACCCAAAGAGGGCAAAGGCAAACCGGTTCACGAACGTTAAGGTTCCTGCTTCGTCTATCTCAAAGACCACCTGGGGTAGTGAATCTGCTAGTTCCCGGTATCTCTTCTCATTCGCTTGTAGCGCCTCTTCCGCTTTTTTACGGGCGGTTATATCTTTCACATGCTCCACAATGCCGGTAACGCACCCATCGGGGTCCTTGAGCGGATATGCACTCAGCTCAATCCAACCCGTGGGGTTATCCGCAGTGGGATAGGGTACGACCTCGGTATGAGCTATCCCCGTCTCGATCGTCGGGACCGAGGGACACCAGGGACAGGGAGATTGCCGCTTCTGATATACCGCGAAGCACTTCTTGCCAATTAGCGGCATCTCGTCAGCATACTTCTGCTCCACCCACCAATTCACACGACGCACGGTCAGATCGCAATCAAGCACGCTGATGCCATCCTGGATGCCATCCAAGATATCTCTGAGGAACCGTTCATTTTCTTTCAGCCCCGTCTCGATCTGCTTGCGCTCAGTGACATCCTGCATGAGGGCAAGGACGTGGGTTTGGCTGTCTTTCGACTTCAGAACAGAGGTGGAGATCAAAAGCGTTCTCTTCTCTCCATCCGCTCGGGTGATAACCCATTCCTCTGCAACCAGATCATCCCCTTTTCTCATCCGAGCCATGCGTTCGATGGCGCACGCCTGGAGCTCTGGATTCGGATACATCGTCTGATACCAGCCAAGCCGATTGATCTCGTCCATGGTGTAGCCGGTGATCTCGGTCATGCGATCGTTCCAAACCGTGAATGCCACGAATGGATACTCAGGAATCTCGTGGCAGACGCAAAGCCCCTCGGCGGCTTTTGTAATCACCTTATTGCGGAACGAGCTGTCTTCTCGGAGCCGCTCTTCCATTCGCTTCCGATCGGTGATGTCGAGCAAAGAAGCGATGCTCTTTCGTGTGCCTGGTATGAGATCAACGTTAAGAAGGATATCTTTCGTCTCCCCGCTTTTGGTCTTCATCCTGAATTCGTATACGCTGTGGACCTGGCTGCCCACCTCGCTCTTCAGCTTATGGCGCTGCTTCATCACCGCGAGATCTTCTTCGACAATGTGTTCAGTCCAACTTACAGTGCCCTCCACCTCCTCCTTCGTATAGCCGGTGATCCGCTCATACTCCTGGTTAACAAAGGCGATAGTGGTATCTTCATCGAAGACGCAGATGCCCGTTCCGGTATGTTCAACCATCGTCCGGTACTTCTCTTCACTGGCCCGAAGCGCCTCTTCCGAACGCTTTCGGTCGGCGATGTCGCGAATAAAGACGAGATCTGCCGGTTTACCTTCGTAACTCATGACCGTGGCATTAATCTCTACCGGTAGGATACTGCCATTTTTATGGAGTAACGCGATCTCGTAGATATTGGGCGGTTCTTTCCCGCGCAGCCGATCTGTATATCGTTTCCGGGTCAGCTCACGGAACTCCGGTGCGACCAATTTCAAAAAATGCTTCCCTATCACTTCAGCGGGCATATAGCCCAGCAGCGCCGAATAGCTCCTGTTCACGAATTTCAGCAATTCATCTTGCAGTATAACGATGCCATCCAGAGAGTTCTCGACCACGGCAGAATATTTGGCCTCTGCTTCGCGGAGCGCTTCTTCCGCTTTCTTGCGCGAGGTGATATCTAAAAGCGAAGCAACGCTCTTGCTTGTTCCCGCGATCATGTTGATATTCAGCAGTACGTCTTTAACAGTGCCTGCGGCGTCAACAAACCGGAACTCGTACGTGCTCGGCGCGGCGTTCGGATCTTTTCGTCGTAACCGATGATACTCGCTCATCCGCGCCAAATCTTCATGCACCACGAATTCTCTCCATTTCCTCTTACCTTCTATCTCCGCCCTGGAGCACCCTGACAATCTCTCAAATTCCGTATTTATGTGGGAGAGCGTAGCGTCTTCCTCTACAATGACCGTTGCCGTGCCGGTGGTTTCAAAGATGGCTCGATATTCGGACTCAGACGCTCTCAGCGCCTCCAGTGCCCAATTTTTCGACACTACTTCCTCGATCGCGTAGATCAATGTGCCGTACATGCTCTCGATATCACGGCCTTTCTGGAGGTAGTGGTTGGCACCCCTGTTTAGCGCCGCAATCGCGACTTCTTCTCGACCCTTACCCGTGAACACGATGAACGGTATCGTGCTGCTGCGCTCGCGCACTTGCTGGAGGAACGTCAAACCGTCCATTCCGGGCATCTGGTAATCGGAGACGATGACGTTATAAGAACGCTCATCCAGCCGCTTGAGCGCCTCTTCTACCGAGGTCGCAGTATCCACCACGAACTTCTCCTGCTCGCGTTCCAGAAAGGCTTTGGTCAGCGCAAGGAACTCCGGCTCGTCATCGACATGCAGGATCGTTATCTCCCGTTGCTCCTCTGGCGGTGGCATCGCTTGTACCTCGCCCGTTCGCGACTGTGCCGGCCGGGTGAGTCAGGTATGGTATATATGTATATGCTGGAGCACTTATAGTGTACAGGGAGGGTGTCGGGAAATGATCATCGCAGAACTCACGGTTGTTCCTCTGGGCACAGGAACGCCGGGTGTGAGCAGGTACGTGGCGAAAGCGGTTACTGAGCTAAAGAAAATGGGCCTGGAGCCCCAGCTAACGGCGATGGGCACGATCATCGAGGCTGACGAGCTATCCGTGATTCTGGAGGCAGTGGAGCGAGTTCACGAATCCGTATTCGAGCAGGGCGCGTTACGGGTCGTGACCACACTGAAAATAGACGAACGGCGGGATAAGGCGGGGAGCATCGAACAGAAACTAAAAGCGGTGCGTTTTAAGTTAGATTAATTACCGCTGTAAACGGTTTAGTCAATTGCCACATAAACGATTTCCATTTTGAGACCGAACGAATCTACTTCCGGCACTTCAGGTAAGGTTTTGAGAATGAACTGTTCCGAAAGGGATGCGGTTAAAGCTGCAGCCATGGCATCGAGGATATCATCAGATTTCACACCCCTAAGAAGGTTCCGATTCTTGTTGTAGAAATCATCGCCGTTTTCAGAAAAACCTTTCATTATCTTTAAGCGTTCTTTAATACCTGATTCGGTTTTCTTCTTATCATTTAGTGCTTTTTTCTTGTTCAAACACCAAAAACAAATCTCTGGATGTGTCTCTCTGAACCTCAACTGTAACGCAGAGTTGCGAATTAAGAGCGAATCAACCTCAGAAATTTTATTCATAATACACCATGTTTGTCTGGTTAACCCTACTCCGCATATATTCATATTTTTGCGTTTTGCATCTTCATAGGTCTCTTGTTCGAGACTTTCTCGCTGCGGTACTGAAAAAACAGAACGCCATTGTTTTCCTAATTTTTTCCGCGCGGCAACATCACAGGCGCGTTTTCCCGGGTTGCTTTTGTCCTTAAGTCCAATTGGAATATCTATGAGCGTAAGGTTGGCCTCTTTTGTACATTCATGTGTTGCTTGGATGCTCTTCTCAACAAAAGCTTTCTGGAAATTATGATCAGAATCACAACTTACTGCAATCCACTCATTCCGGCACCCATCTATCCCAAAAAATAGTGCCATATCTAGCTTTCCCCCGCTTCTTGATGGAAGCGATCACTTATCATCATCCGAGAGGCGGATAAACTGCCTTCACTCTCGACTTCCCGGGCGGAAGATACCGCTGCACTTTCTCTAACGTTACCTGTTGCTCGATCTCCTCTTTACCTTTCCCGTCCTCTTTTGCCGTATCGAGAAAGATCTTGAGGATTTGTTTAGCCAGCTCATTCTTCTCCAGCTCGCCTTCCGGTGCTAGCTCCACGTACCGCTCCATCTGCTCTTGCTGCGCCTCCGTTGCCGGCACGACCACCAGCTTACCCTTCTTCAGCCCGATGCAGAGCCCCAGCGGCGCTTTGAAGTAACGTCGCTTGCCGCGCACCACGAAGCTCCCTTTCTTGATGTATTCGCCCGATGGCGGCGTCTTGCTCACCTGCTCGCCGGGCACGCAGTAGCACTCGCCCTCGTAGAACCCGTACTTCCATAAGCTTGAGTATGAGGTGGCGAACTGCGCGATCTCCCTCAAGCCTGCCTCCGATATCTCCTTACCACCAGTCTTCGCGATCACGACCGGCGCGCCCTCGGCCTGCGTATGGCAGAACAGGTCGTTGGGCGCCATATGCTTCTTCACCACGAACTCGTTGGTGGTCGCGTCTCTGCCGCCGATGACGAGGAAGCCGTCTGAGGTCTCGAACCACCTGAACTTCTCGTACCACTCCTCCCGCACCAGTCTAACCTCTTTCTTCTCCGGGATGAACGCTTCTTCGCGTTCCGCCTCTCTCGCCTTCTCAGCCTCTATCCGCTCTTTCGTCTCCTCGATCGCGCGCGCCACACCCTCTCGCTTCTTCCTGAACGTCTTTGCACGTTCGTAATACGCGCCGGCATTCTGATGTAGCGAGAGCGAAGTGTCAAGCTCGAGCGGGAGATCACTGCCAGGTAGGGTAACGGTAATCGTCTTTCGTCCCTTCGGCTGTTCGTGAAGCAGCGCTTCGAGCTCGGTATACCGCGTGTAGATCAGCTCGCCCTTCTGTATGCATTCCGCTTCCTTGCGCTCGAAGTTCTGAAGCGCTGCGAGCTGCTCGGTCAGCACGTGCTCGTGCTTGCTGATCCCTTTCTCCTGCTCAACCTTCACCTGCTCCTCGACCGCTTCGGCGAGTTGCAGAGTGAAGAACTCGTCTGCCGCCTCATTGAACGAGTCAAAGAATTGCTTGTCCTGCTCGCTATACGCGTTCAACTCGAAGGGGAGCACGTCCAGCTTCTCCTGGGCTTCGAGCACGATATGCGGTCTCAACAGGTTTTTGTCGCGGGTGAGCAGCGGCTTGAAGAGCGTCTGCAGTGCCGCAGCAATTGCGGAAAGGTCAACCTCGGTGAGCTCGTTTGCCGCCTTGGTCTTCTCGATGCCTGCGAGCTTGCAGAGCTCCTCGGCGTACAACCCGCCCAGGCTCAGCTCTGCGGCCAGCACCCGTACCACGTCCTTATCCTGCTCGTGGCATAGCGCTTTCAGCTCCTGCTCGGTCACGGTCAACGGATTCACGCGCGACGGCGGACGCTCGTATTTCGTGCGTACCTTGATCTCCCGTGTGGCGAAGCTCTTTCGCCGCAACGGCTGCATGATCAGCTCATCCTCGTCAACGAGCACGAGATTACCCCGGGGCAGTAATTCCGCAAGTAACGTGGTCTTTTTATCCCAGCGCTCAATCGTTAACGCCACGATCCGGTCGAAGTCGAGCTGCTGAATTCCTGCGAGCCGACCGCCGCCGAGATGCTTGCGGATGTACATGGCGAAGTTCGAGGGCATTCGCGGCGTCGGGCGCTTGTATCTGGTGAGATGGATCCGTTTACCCGCCTCGATGATCAAATCGAGCGAGCCCCGGTCTTTCTGGTGCAGTTTCAGCCGTATCTCGTCCTTACCGTGCTGATAGGCCTTCACGAGGCGCGCGCCCACCAGCTCCTGGAGCTCGATCACCACGGCTGCAACGTCCACACTGCTCATGGACTCCTTCATTTCACGTTAACAAAGTGTGTTTCGACGCAGAAAAAGGAACGCCGCTGTACATAAAGCCGTTCGCACAGCAGACTCATTCATTCATACCGCAACGCTTCGATCGGCTTCAGCTTTGACGCGCGCCATGCTGGATAGAGACCGCTGATTACGCTCGTTCCGATCCCGAATCCAACGCCGAGGAAGATATACGCGATGCTCGAGGTGGTGAAGAGATACGACGCCTCCTCGAGGATCAGCACGTCCACAAGATACCCGATCCCAAAGCCGAACAGCGCGCCCAGCACGCCGCCCACCGCGCCTAGGATCAGGGATTCGAAGAGGAACATCTGCAGAATACCGCTCCTCGAGGTGCCGATCGCGCGCATCACCCCAATCTCCTTTGTCCGCTCCACCGTTGACATCATCATGACGTTCAGTATGCTGACGCCTGCAACGACGAGTGAGATAGAGCCGATCCCGAGCAGGAAGAGCGAGATGGTGTCAAACAAACTCTTGATCCCCTCAACAATCATCTTCATCTCCATCACGGTGACCACCTGCTCTTTCTTGTTCAGTCGCGCTTCGATCTCTTCCCGCGTCGCCTCGAGCTCTTCGAGGTCCTCCACTCTGACCACCACCAGGTTGTAGTCCGAGGCATTATAGAGCGCGGTAAAGAGCTTATCTGAGATAATAATGGCGTTATCAGGGTTGATATCGAACCCAATGCCCCGTTCTTCCAGGATACCCACGATCCGTGGCTTCTGCGCTTTGAGTGTCGCGCGTTCGCCCACGTTGAGCTCATAATCCGCGGCAAGGCGTGAGCCGACCATGCAGTTTGAAGAGCCGTGTTTGAGATACTGCCCGTCCGCATTCTCCAGCAGTTTCGGGATGTCTTCGCTTCTGAGCCCGTACACGGCCACCAAAGCGGTCTCATCGCCAAAGATCACCTTATCAACGCCCGACATCACCGGTATTGCTTCTCCCGCTACCTTCTCGATCTGCTCGAGATGATCCTCGGAGATGGTGGCATCGCCATAGGGGTAGACGACGAGCTCGTTTCCAATGAGATGCAACTGCTCGGAGGCTGAGAGCCGGACGCTGTTGCCGAGAATGCCGAGCGCGGTAATCGCGAGCACGCCGATGACAATGCCGACGATCGCGAGCACCGACCTGAAGGTATGCCGCTTGAGGTTCCGTTTCGCGAACTCGAAGTAGATCATGCGGTGCCCTCTATCCTCCCGTCCGCGAGCCTGAAGGTGCGTCTCGTATACGCCGCGACCTGCGGATCGTGTGTCACTACGATTATCGTGGTACCGCGTTCGTTTGTCTCCTTCAGGAGCTCCATGATGTCCGTGCTCGTCTTCGAGTCCAGATTGCCGGTGGGCTCGTCGGCGAGAATGGTCTCCGGCTCGTTTGCCAGTGCCCGTGCAATTGCCACGCGCTGCTGCTCGCCGCCTGAGAGCTCATTCGGTTTGTTCTCGCCCAGCTCCTCGGCCAGACCTATCGACCGTAAGAGGGCTTTACTCCGCTCCTCGTGTTCGCTCACACCTTTGAGCCGTAGCGGATACGCGATGTTCTCCACCGCGGTCAGTGTGGGAATGAGGTTGAACTGCTGGAAGACGAAGCCGATCTTATCGCGCCGTATCTTCGTCAATTCCTCGTCACCCAGCCCGCTAACATCTTCGTTACCGATCATCACGCGACCACTCGTCGGCGTGTCCAGGCAGCCGATGATATTGAGCAGGGTGGTCTTACCGGAGCCCGAGGGGCCCATAATCGAGATGAAGTCGCCGGCCTCGATGCATACACTTACGTTATCCAGTACTTTGACGCTCCCTCGCGGAAGTTCGTAAATCTTCGTGACTTCTACTAGCTCCACGACAATCATCGCTTCTTCCACGAGTACACGATCATGCCGACAACGAATACCGCAATAACGACGAGCGCACCGATGAGGGGCAGTGGTAGCTCGTCTGGATTCTGCGCCTGCTCACGGTGCTCGATCGAGACGTATTCGACCTGAGAGAAGAGATTGCCGTCCTCATCCTTATACTCGATGAGCAGCGGCACCGTGGTCACGTCGCCTTCCACCGCGATGTCGAGCTCGAAGCTGCTGAAATCGTCTGGATCGAGCAAGCCGACGAAGTAGGTCTTGTAGGGGTCTATTGCCGCAATACCCGCGGCCTCACCCACCTTCATGACCACGCTCCGCGCTTCTTCCAGGCCCGCATTGTTGATGTCACCGGTGATCTTATAGCCAGACGGCTCGAGCAGGGGCTCCACCTCAATCCCTGTAAGGATAAGCTCCGCGCTCTTCTTGCTCTCCGTTACTGTCAACGGGACGTCAAGCGTGGTTACGTGCCGATTATCGCCGTTTCTGAACTCCAATACGAAGTGGATGGTCTGCGTACCTGTGGACTGCGGGGTATACTCAAATTCGGCTACCGTTGATTCGTCCGACGGGAGTGCACCCAGGAACACTTCGGAGGGTATCACCTGCTCATCAGCGGTAACGATCTTCACCCCGGTGACGGTGTTCGGTCGCGAGTTGCCCACCAGGAGCTCAAGGTGCGCACGGTCGTCCTTCACGATCTCTTCCGGGAGCGCATGCAGCCCCATGGCCAGGGACGTGCTCTCGACCTTAACGGGGATTTGATAGCGGACATTTTCTGCCGCTTCCGCATCCACTAAGAGTTTCGGATAAAAGATGCCATCCTCGAAGCCCGCCTGAATGGTGAACGAGAGCGTGAGGCTCTCGCCAGGGCCCAGGCTCCCGATGTTGACGTACGGTTTGCTCAGAACTTTGAGATCACGGTCGATCAGCGACGCTTCTTTTATCTTTACACTCTCGAGCAGCTCCATGTTCTTCACCGTCACCGTGATCGTGCCAATATCCTTCTGCATGAGCACTTCGGGACTCACATGATAGCTGGACACCATGATCGAGGACTTTGGCTCTGCGGTTTCCTGCGCGCTGGCGGTTCCTGCGAGGAGCACGAGCGAGAGTGAGAGCACGAGTAAGAGCGCGAGGGTGCGCGACCGCATCACCAGAGCACTCCTAACTGCCAGACTGAATACAGGATGTAGACGGCGATCGGAATACCGACCGTGATCGCCGCATGTTTCGTGGAGAGGTTTCGCGCATGCTTCAGGCCAAAGATCCAGATGTTCGCCGCCCAGAGCATGAAGAGTATGCCGATGACGGGGGCGAGCTGGAACGTGGGGTTGCTCGTTATCCACTGCGCGATGACCTCCGCCAAGGCCGCCGGATCAGTGACGTGTGGTGGCTGCGCCGTCGCCACGAAGTTGTATATCAGTATCGCACTGATGATCCCGCCGATGATGATCGGGATGTAGCCGTAGCCAACGAACTCAAGCGTGCGCTTGAAGTCACCTTCGCCTTTGAAGAGCGCGGAGATGCCGAAGAAGACCGCAGTATAGATGACCCAGAGGAGCAATGAGAACAACACTGCTCCGACGAACGCACTAACGCCCCCTACCGTGGCGGCAATGCTCTGCGCCTCCGGCGGCAGTGTGCCCTGCAGCATCTCAAGGGTGATACCGGTGATCATGTACGCGGCACTGCCGCTGATCAACCCACTGATCAGGACGAGCAGTGCGGGCACACGCAGACTCATAGCATCTTGCAGCTTCGCAGCGAAAAACGCGTTCGGATTTGTCAAGACTTCTAACAGGTTCAATTTCAATTCCTCCTACCTAGTATATCCCTGCAGTCTGGCATATAAAAATAATATACAACTCGCTACCGCTCAGGCTCAGTATGAGGAGGTGCCAAACAGCCGCGACAGAAGGTAAAGCACGACCAGAATAAGGATCAGAATGCCGAGCGCGATGATGATGTACGGCAGTAATTTGATAAGCAGCCAGATGATGGCCAGGAGAATGAGAATGCCCACCAGGACCGTCACCAATGCTGGTATCCCGCTTAGAAACCAGTAGTGCGGCCGCATTCTTCGATCACCTCTACCATTTCATATGCCACCTTTACCAACCGGAGCCAGGTATTCGCCACGGCTCGCAACCTCGTGGGGTCGTCCTCAAACAGAGACATATGTAATGTCTGTCCCCGGAGCTCGAGCGCGACTGCTGACCCTCTCCTCGCATCTCCCGCATCCTGCTCCTCCTTGATCGACTGGTAGATCGTCTGCACTGTCTCCGCATCGGCCTCGAACTCGAATTCCGCACTGATCTGCATGTAGACGGACCTCAGGAGTGGTATTGGACACACTTCGCTTCGCGGGCGCGTAATACGTAACCTCAATTCAGATCGCTTTTAACTTCTTCACGACGACCGTGGGGCGCTCTTTCTCCAACGCGCGATAGCCGCAGTAAGGGCAGCGGACGCCCTGGTAGTTCTCCTCATGAATCTCAACCTCGCGCTTGCAGCGCAAGCAGTAGTAGCTCATAGTTTAGTCGCCCCCTGATTCCGCCTCGCGCTCTACGGTGAGCTCCGGCGCACGTTCCAGAATTCGACCCACCGTCCGCTGTGCGGAAATCCCCGGTGCAGTATGAGGGATGTAAGTCCCACCGGTGAAGGTATAGCCGCATTTCCTGCACTGCCAGATGCCCGTTCCGATCCGTCGTACTGACGGATGCTCACAACTCGGGCACGTATGCGCAGCTCGGGTTCGCTCCTCAATCGAGGCAATCGCTCGCCTGATCTTACGACCGTATCGAACGCCGAACCTGCCGGCGGATTTCGTCTTCTTCCCCTTCTTTCCCTTCTGCTTCCTTGCCATCTCTCTCTCGTTGCCCGCGTAAACCTTATCTCCAGGAAAAAGAAAAGAACGAACTAATATATAGTTTAGCGATACGAATGCCGGCTCATCTGGAAACTGAAGCTGGCAGCGCGCCATGAAACTATCTGATCTGTCGTTAGACGAGGGCCTTGAAGCTCTTCTTGCTCATAGCGCAATAAATGAGCTGTATCCGCCGCAGGAAGAGGCGATACGAGCCGGCTTGCTCGATTCGGATCGCAATTTCGTCATTGCCACGCCGACCGCAAGCGGCAAGACCTTCCTGGCTGAGCTGTCAATGCTCCAATCAATCCTAACGGGCTCGGGGAAGTGTCTCTACGTCGTGCCCCTGAACGCACTGGCGTACGAGAAGTATCAGAACTTCAAGGAGCGATACGGGGCCGCAGTAACGGTAGGGATCTCAACCGGCGATTATGAGAGCTCATCACGATACTTAGAACGTAACGACATCACTATTCTAACGTTAGAGAAACTTGATTCGCTCACGCGGCTTAAACCCGCATGGCTGCGGAGCATCTCAGTGGTGGTGGTGGATGAGGTGCATGTGCTGGGCGAGGACAAACGCGGGCCGCGGTTAGAAGGCGCAATGGCACGGTTTATGAGCTTTAATCCCGCTGCACGCGTCATCGGATTGTCAGCGACCATCGCGAACGTTGCGGAGTTCGGGGACTGGCTCGATGCGCGCATCATCCAATCGGACTGGCGACCGGTGCCGCTAAAGGAAGAGATCTTGCTGGCGAAGAGTGACCGGGAGATCATCGAGCGCGTCGTCCTGGAGGTTGGGCGTGGCGCGCAGGTGCTCGTCTTCGTGAATACGAAACGCGGTGCGGCATCGTTTGCACGGAAGATCGCTGCGGAGTTGCGATTGCGGAATGACGCGCTGGATACGCTCGCCGAGAAGGTGGATATCGGCGTGGATGATCTGCCGGAGATCGTGCGCTATGGCGTTGCGTACCATAATTCATGGCTGCATCCGGAGCAGCGGCGTGCGATCGAGGACAGCTTTCGTACACGTGACTTGAAGGTGATCTGCTGCACGCCCACGCTCGCCATGGGGGTCTCACTACCAGCGAAGCTGGTGCTGATCCGGAACTACAAATTCTACACGCTCGGTCGCGGTCTCGAGCCGATGCCAGTCTTCTGGGTGAAGCAGGTCTTTGGACGTGCGGGGCGACCTGAGCACGATGCGTATGGCACGGGCGTGATTGTTGCGCGTGACGAAGATTCGTTAGAGGAGATCCAGAGCGTGTACATCGATGGCGAGCTGGAGCGGATCGAGTCTCAGTTCTCGACGGAGACGATGACCGAGCAGATCCTCGCCACGATCGTCGGCGGCGCACAGCGGATCGAGCAGGTCCTCGAGTTCCTCAACAGCACCTTCTACGCGTACCAGCATAGCACGGAGCTGGAAGCACTCCTGGCGGATCTGGACGATATCCTGCTGGATCTAGCGCGAAAGGGCTTCATCGAGCTTGACGGTGACCGGCTGCGGCCCACGCCGTTCGGCACGCTCGCCTCACGACTCTACTTATCCGTGCACTCGGCGCTGGAGCTGCGTGAGGGTATCCAAACCTTGAGCGAGGCGGACAGGGCCGGTACAATCTCCATCTCCGATTTTGACCTCCTGATCCTGCTCTGCAGATGCGACGAGATCATCCCGCTGACCGTGAAGCATGCGTTCGAGATCGCGACGAATTTGAGCGAGAACCTCGCGTGGGTCTATTATGGTGGGCACGCGCTGGGCAGTGCGATCGTGGCGCAGGCTTGGATCGATGAGCACACGTACGCCGAGTTGAAGGATGAGTTCAACGCGTACCCGGGTGAGATTCACAACACCATCTTCAATCTCGGGTGGATGGCGTATGCCGGCTCGCGAATCGCCGAATACCTCAAAGAGGACCGCATGAGTGCGCGGTTGCGACTCCTCCACGACCGTATAAAGCACGGTGTGAAATCGGAATTGCTCGGCCTGATCGCGATAAAAGGTGTGGGACGGGTGATCGCCCGCGGCCTGTACGCGCGAGGGCTGCGAACGCCACGCGAGGTGGCGGCGGCTGATCTGCGGCAGCTCGAGCTGGCTCCCGGCGTGGGTGCGAAACGTGCAGTGAAGTTAAAGGAGGAGGCCCTGGAGCAATGCATGAGCTGAAGTGCAGGGTGCACGACTGGAGCGTTCGCGTGACGGAACACTCGAACTTCGGCTCGCTGCTGAATCCGCTCTATACGATCGGTGTGGAACTGGAGCTTCGTGTCTCAGAAAGTCCTGACGCGCTGCACCGGCTGCTTACCGACACGGGACTCATCTCGCGAGAGACCATACCGTTCGACGTGGTCACGAACTTCAGAGGCTCGGCTACGAACGAGCCGTATTATGCGGCACATGTCATGTATGACGGCATGCCGAAACGGTATGAGGTAACGGCGCACGATACGGGCGGGGTACTCAGAACAAAGATCGCGTACAAGCCAGTGGTGACGCCGGCAGAGTTGCAGTTGCATCATCCCGCGAATTTCGTGCGGTTGGGCATCACCGTAGAGGAGTGGGAGCTGCATAATTATAAGCATTATTTCATGCTCCTTATCGCCTCGAAACGCTATGAGGGCTTTGATCTCTGGGTGACGGGCGCACAAGAGGAGGAGGCGGCTGCTGAGGAGGAGACGTCCAAGCTCACGACGGTCAGAATAAAGCTTGTGGAATCGGAGTTGAAGCGGAAGGACGTACCCTGTGCCTGGTATGTGCAGCGACTGGCGATCTTTGAGAATCTTGATGTTGAAGCGGAGGTGCGGAAGAAGCTGGCGGAGGCATGAGGCTGCTCGCTCATTCACGATCACAACGATGAGTGAGTTGCGTATTCATAATAGGAGAGAAAGGGGGGGAGACCGAATATGGGCGAAGAGGAGATAGAAACGGTATTAGGGAAATATAGAGCAGCGGGGAAGATTCTCGCAGAGGTCAAAGCAGCGGCTTTATCACGGGTGAAGGAGGGCGCGTTACTGCTGGAGGTTGCGGAGCTCGTGGAGGAGCTGACGCGAGAGAAGGGCGGTGAGCCCGCATTCCCCTGTAACATCTCGCGGAACGAGGAGGCGGCGCATGCAACGCCCGCGATCGATGACAGGACGGTCTTCGGTGCGGATCTCGTGAAGCTCGATATCGGGGTGCATGTGGACGGGTACATTGCGGATAGCGCGGTGACCGTGGATCTGAGCGGTGAGCACGGCGATCTGGTGGAAGCAGCTGAGGCTGCATTGGCAGCGGCTATCATGGTCATCCACGACGGCGTGAGCACGGGCGAGGTCGGCGAGGTCATTGAGAACGCTATCCGGGAACACGGGTACCGACCGGTGGTCAACCTCTCAGGGCACGGGCTCGCACAGTATGATGCGCACGTTCGTCCTACGATCCCTAACACGCGGTCTGAGCACGGGCCTGTGCTGAAGGAGAACGATGTCGTGGCGATCGAGCCCTTCGCGACCGACGGTGTGGGCAAGGTGACGGAAGGCGGCCTACTGGAGATCTATGGCCTGATAAGAGCACGACCGGTCCGCGTGCGCGAGGCGAAGCAACTGCTGAAAACATTAGAGCAATATCACGGATTGCCGTTTGCGAAGCGGTGGCTGCCGCGTGAGCGGCTCGATCTGGCATTGCGGACATTGAGTACCGCGGGCACGTTACGTGAGTATCCGGTGCTGCGTGAGGAGGGCGGCGGCATGGTCTCGCAGGCCGAGCATACCATCATCGTGACGAAGGACGGGTGCGAGGTGACGACGAAATAACGACCGCTCCATTTTGATACGGCACAGCAAGCAAGAAAAAAGCATGCTCCATATCGATGGCTCTGTGGGCGAAGGTGGCGGGCAGATCATTCGTACCGCTATCGCGTTAGCGGCTATTACCGGCACAGAGGTCGAGATAACGAATATCCGTGCGAACCGCCCGAAGCCGGGATTGTCGGCACAGCACCTGCATGCGGTGAAGGCCGTTGAGCGCTTGGCAGGCGGCCAGACCGAAGGGTTAGCGCTGCGGTCCACGCGCTTGAGCTTCGCACCAGGCCCGCTCACGGGTTTTGAGGGCACGATTGATATCGGCACGGCCGGCAGCATTACGTTACTGTTACAATGCCTCATTCCCGTTGCGCTCTGCGCAGACCGCGCTACTCAGGTGCGGATTACGGGCGGCACCGACGTGGCATGGTCACCCCCGATTGATTTTTACACGCAGGTCTTCCTTCCCGCGCTGAAGGAGATGGGCTGTGCGGTGCACCTCGATGTGCGGCAGCGAGGGTACTATCCCAAGGGCGGCGGCGTGGTGGACGTTACCGTACCACCGATGAAGCAGTTGAAGGGGTTTGTGCTGCAGGAACCTGAACCTGATGACGTAATAAGGGGCATCTCACATTCATGCGGGCTGCCCGCGCACGTGGCCGAACGGCAGGCGAACGCAGCTAGCCGGCTATTGCGAGCGGACGGCTACCATTCAGCTATTAAAACGGAGATCGTCGAAAAAAGCACGTGGACGACGGGCTGCGGGATCACGCTCTGGTGCGGGTACAAGAGCGGGAGCGCACTGGGCGAACGCGGTAAGCGGGCGGAGGTGGTGGGTGAAGAAGCGGCTCGAAATCTTATTACCGAATTACAATCGAATGCAACGGTTGACGTGCACCTGGCGGATCAGCTCGTTCCGTATACTGCACTTGCCGACGGGCCTTCTGAACTACGGGTAAGGACAATGACGAAGCATCTCGAGACGAATGTATACATCACACTGCAGTTTCTGGACGTTGCGTTTGAAATCGAGGAAGAAATAACAAAGGAAGGAGCGGTTTTTGTGATCAGGAAGCTGTAGTTCGTTTTAGAAGATTAGATTATAGGCGGTTTTTTACGTTTCTCGTTATTCCCTGTCAAGCATCGCAGAGTTTGTGGTCCTTAAGTAAAGACTCACAGCACACCCGCCTGCAGCTCGGTCAACCACTCCAGCGCGATCTCATGCGCGCCGTTAATGAGGAATTGAATGGCCACCGTGGCCAGGATCAAGCCCATGATACGGGAGATCGCCAGTGCGCCCACCTTGCCCATACGAGCGAAGATCCTGTCCGCGTTCGTGAGGCAAATGTAGGTGAGGCCCATGATGATCAACACTGACCCCAGCACTACCAGCGTAACCCCGAGATCGCCCCGTGAGATGAAGAGCATCACGGTCGAGATGGTTCCTGGCCCCGCGATCATGGGGATGCCCATGGGTGTTATCCCCACGTCATCTCGTTCTATCGATTCCCGTTTCTCAGCCTCTGTGGTCTTCGTGCCCGGCATCGCGCCGAAGAGCATTGTAAACGCCACGCTGAACAGGAGTATGCCGCCCGCGATCCGAAACGCGGGAATCGTTATGCTGAAGAAGAGGAATATGTACCGTCCGACGAGCGCGAAAATGATCAGCGTGCCCGTGGCCACCGCGACGGCCTTCGTCGCTACCTGTCGCTGCTCATCCAGTGAGTAATCACGCGTTATCGCTGTGAAGAAGGGGATGATCCCGATGGGATTCGCAATGGCGAAGATCGCTACAAAGACCGAGACGGCGTACGCAAGCTCCATGGTGTGAAGATAAGCGACCGGGTGGTTATAAAATAGGCTGTGCTGCTTCGCGGAGATCGCACCGTTACTGTTTCTCCCTCTCAGGCATCGGGTGGCCTACCGTAGCGGAAGAATATATTACAGCTCCCCTCATGCGAGACCATGCAGGGCCCAATCGGATGCTTTGGGGTGCATGCCGTGCCGAACAAGGGGCATTCGTCGGGCTCCACTATGCCCCGCAGGATCTCACCGCAGCGGCAGCCTTCCGGCTCCTGATACTCGCTGCTCAACGAGTGTAATTCGTCTTCATACCGCTTCCGTGCATCGTACTGCGTGAATTCGGCACGCAGGGTGAGCCCGCTACCGGGTATAAGGGGGAAGCCGCGCCAGCCGACGTCGCAGGGCTCAAAGACCGTCGCCAGTATTTGCTTTGCCTTCTCATTGCCCTCGCGCTTCACCACACGGGCATACTCGTTCTCGACCTTCGCCTCGCCCCGCTGTTTCTGCATGGCAAGCATGTACGTGGCCACGAGCAGATCGAGCGGCTCAAACCCGGCAATCACCTGCGGAATGTTGTACCTGCTCGATATGAACTCATAGGGTGTGGCGCCAATGATCGCGGAGACGTGTCCGGGATCGATAAAGCCATCAATGCGCAGCTCACCCATCTGCAGCAGCGCCTCCATCGCCGGTGGAATGAGCCGGTGCGCGGAGAGAATAGAGAAATTCTCCGGCGGCTTGCTCAGAATGACCGAGGCAGGCGTGGGTGCGGTCGTCTCAAATCCGATGGAGAAGAAGATGACGTCCTTATCGGTTCGCTTCGCAAGTGCGATACAGTCGGTTATGCTGTAGACCATTCGAACGTCGTGGCCTTCAGCCTTAACGTCCGCTAAGGATTGCTCCTCGCCTGGCACCCGGAACATATCGCCAAAGGTCGCGATCACGTTGCCCGCGCGGGCGAGCGCGATGGCCTCCTCGATCTCGCGCGCCGTCGTCACACATACCGGGCAGCCGGGACCCGCGCGTATCTCTATTCCCGCCTCACGCAGCAGTGAATCCAGGCCGAATCGCACCAGGGTATCTTGATGCGTACCGCAGACGTGCATCAGCCGCAGATTGAGCTCGAGGGCCTTCAGCTTAGCTAGTAGCTCTCGCGCCAACCGCTCGTCTCGATAGGTGAACATTGATTCGTCTTCTCAGTACTCTTTCTTACCTTCCTTATAGCTGTTATTTTTTCCGTTTTAGGCTGCCCTGCCTCGCAGAGCATGAACGGCAGCATAACGCGGGGAGACGCAGGAGTACACAACGTGAAAAATGAGGTCATGTAGGTACCACTATCATGATCAAAATCAAGGAGCAAAAATGGGGGTTTGGTACCGTTGCGTTGGTGAATTTTCGTTCCGGTGAGGAAGCCCCAATTTACGCTTTTGCTTTTAAGGTTATCTCGATCGACGAGACGTTCGCTTTTTCTCCCTGGTCTCCCGTGAGCTGCTCGGTACCGATCTTGATGTCCTTCAACTCGAGACCTGGCATGAACTTCGTTCGCACAACTTCTGCTGTATCCACCGCCCGTGAAATCGCTCGTCCTCTTGCCTTGATCACTATCTCGTCCGACCCGCTATTGACCTGCGTCACCACTGCCAGGACATAACTCATTACCGACTTATTCCCGATATAGATCACGTTGTCTTCTGCCATGTTAACTCACCAGTTGTGTAAGTATGTACGCCCGCGGCTATTTAAAGGTAGTATACCACGCTCCCGCCAGCTGGATTTCCAATTCGACGCGGCCTCCGATCTCGAATCGTTCGGCTGGAGCGGGCTCGCTCAACCTTCATGAGCATAGAAGGCCAATGATCTATCTGACTGAAAGCGATGTCCATGCAGCTCCTTGAACGGATTTACCAGCAGGCGTTACCATCACTGGAAGGGAAGCGAGTCAGTGAAGTCAGGATCGGGTTGGGGTTGTTGGCAGTCGAGCTTGACGATGGCTCCCTTGCGGTCTCTTACGTGCTGCGAGATGAATTACCGCCCGGCTGTGCCGTTATCCCGGCTGACACGCCACTCCGCGGCATAGCAGCGAGAGAGATGGCCGTATGGGCTTTCAAGGGCTTCCCCAATCCGTTGTTCACGTCACTCGGTGTGGCCGTTCTCAACAGTGTTGTTGACCCTGCAGCGATCGAACGGCGCTCCCGCGATAAGCTCTCTGAGCTGATCCACCCGGACGATCAAATCGGCATGGTCGGCTACATTGAGCCGATGGCGCATTTCCTGAAGTCGCGAACCGCGAAGGAGCTGATCATCTTCGACCGCAGCAGGGAACAGCTTGGCGACGTCTACCCCGAATCGCGCCAGCGAGAACTGCTGCCGCGGTGCGATATCCTGCTGGTCACCGGCACGACAACACTGAATCGTTCCCTTGATGCGATCCTGGAGCATGCAACAAACGCGCGAGAGGTTATCCTTATGGGCACGAGCACGCCCCTGTATCCCGAGGCCTTTCGCGACACGAAGGTGACTCAACTTGCTGGCTCACTCTGGCGGCAGGAGCACCGCGAGGCGATTTTTTCCGCGATCAGCGAAGGCCGTGGCATACGGGCACTGAGCACATACGGTACGAAGGTCTACCTTGCAGTCCCGAAACCGTAACCAGGCGGCCCGGCGAAAGGGAAAGCTTTATATATGCACTGCTTCCGATGTATACACGGTGCGGTCCGAATGCATGCTCAGAGCCCGGGCAAAGGGTGACGGTGTAATATAGATGGATGAGATACAACTGATCGAACGGTCTGGCGGCCATTTCTATCGTACGCCGATCGGTATCCTTCCCAGTGTGACTACCATTATGCGGTCGGTGCCGAAACCGCAGGTGGAATCGTGGAAGAGCCGAACACCAAACTGGCAGGAGATATCACAACATGCTTGTGACGTCGGCTCAAGGACGCACCGTATCATCGAGCGGTACCTGAAAAACGGGCTCATTGACCAGTTCTACTCAGACGAGATCGCACGGTCCTTCTCCGCGTTCCGCTGCTGGCTCGAGGCGAGTGGATTTGAGCCGGTGGAGAGTGAACGAATGATATGGAGCGAGAGGGGCTACGGCGGAACGGTCGACCTCGTGGGGTATTTGAACGACGAGCTCTACGTCATTGACATCAAAACCTCACGGGCAGTCTATCCGGATTACTCACTGCAGATTGCCGCTTACCGGACCGGTTATGAGGAACGAACCAGGGAGAAGATAAAGGGTATGGGTATCGTCCGCTTGGATAAACCCACCGGTGGGTTTGAATGGAGAGCATACGATGATGAAGCGTATCAAAGTGCCTGGGCAGCATTTTCACAGCTCTGTGAGTCCTGGCATGCAGCATATGGAGGTGAAGGTGAGATATGAGCACGCGAAGTTTACAGACTGACCTGCAGGTGTATGAGGGCGCGTCGACGCGAGCATCGGTTGTCCTCGAGCATCCGCGCGAATCTGGAACAGCCGTCCCGGGAGAAGAAGCCGCGACCTTCCCGTTTTCGCTCACGATCGCCGATCGGGTGATTAGCACGATCCTGGAGTTAACGCCGGAGGCGCGAGAGAGCGCGCGGACGAAGCGGAGGACATGCAGTCTCTGCGGCAACAAGAAGGTCGCGTACGAAAAGCAATCAGGCGGGTTCTCACACCTGATCTGCAAAGACTGTGCGATCCGTTATATCCGCGATGCCGACGCGTTGCAGCGGAAGGCGTGGATCCACTAGTACAGACGAGCTATATAAAACGGTATCACTATTCTTGTAGGTAAGGAAATACGTGCGGTGCAGCGGCATTCTCGTGATTGGCACCGCAGCGATGCAGGGGTTTGGTGAGTGAGCACGTGAAAGAAGCGATGTTCTATGAGCGGCTAGAGGAGGACGCCGTTCGCTGTCATCTCTGTCCCCATGAGTGCAAGATAAAGGAATCGCGACGGGGTATTTGCGGCGTGCGCGAGAACCAGGAAGGGGTTCTTTACAGCCTCGTGTACGGCAAGGTGGTGGCAGAGGCGATCGATCCGATCGAGAAGAAGCCGCTTTTCCAGTTCTATCCCGGGTCTACTGCGTACTCGCTCGCGACGGTCGGCTGCAACTTCCACTGCAAGAACTGCCAGAACTATGATATCTCGCAGATGCCGCGGGACAAAAAACGGATCATGGGCGAGGAGAAAACGCCTGAAGAGATCGTCGAGATTGCGAAGCGGTACGACTGCAAGAGCATCGCGTATACCTACGTCGAGCCCACGATCTTCTTCGAGTTCGCTTATGATATCGCCAAACTGGCGCACCAGGCGGGAATTTGCAACGTCTTTGTCTCCAATGGCTACACCACAGAGGAGGCGATACGAACGCTCGCCCCCTATCTGGACGCGATCAACGTGGACCTGAAGAGCCTCTCTGAGGAGCTGTATCACACGAATTGCGGCGGGCATGTCCAGCCCGTGCTCGATGCGATCAAGCTCTACAAGCGCCTCGGTGTCTGGATCGAGGTGACGACGCTCGTGATCCCGACTCTAAACGATACCGAAGAGGAGTTCAGGGGCATCGCAGAGTTCATCAAGGGCGTGGGCGTGGACATACCATGGCACATCTCGCAGTTCTACCCCTCCTACAAGCTCATGGATCTGCCCCGGACACCGATCTCTACGCTCCGTAAAGCTCGTGACATCGGGCTGGAGGTTGGCTTACGGTATGTGTATGAAGGCAACGTGCCCGGCGAGGGCGGTGAGAACACCTACTGCTACAACTGCGGCACGTTACTGATCGTGCGGTACGGGTTCCAGGTGCTGGAGAACAACCTCACCGAGGACGCGAAGTGCCCGAACTGCGGCACGCAGATTGATGGGGTGTTTTGAGGTTCTGCTCAGCCAGCGAGCGGAATAGGGCTTGTTCAGGCTTTTTCACGCTGCGCAAGGGCCCACTTCAATTCTTCCAGCTCGGTGATCGGCGCCTTACAGGTGTACTGCTCGCAAATATACACGGTGGGCTTGCCCTCCCGGGGCATCTTGTCTTTGATGAGCGGGATCACGTTAGACAATGCCTCTTCACGTTCGTCCGGCGCTGTAAAGACAATCACGCTATGAGGGAGAAAATGGCGTCCCAGCAGAGCGAGAAAGGGCTGTGCCTCGTCCTGTGTCTCCGCGGTGAGGACGATCTGGAGCGGGTTGCTCAGGTAGAACTCAAGGGCACAGAGCATCTGTGCGTGCTCCAGCGGACTAAGTTCCAGGGACTCGTGGAACGTGAGAAAGACCCCTTCTGCGCTCCTGCTGAGCGTTTCGTCGTCCATAAGCGCAGCAAGTCGAAGCAGGTTCTGTGCCGCGATCGAGTTGCCCGAGGGAACAGGCCCGTCGTACGCGTCCTTTATCGATACGCCGACTTCCGTCTCCGCAGCACGGTTCGACACGAATCCCCCGTCTTGAGCATCCCCAAAAAGCTCTAACATGCCTTCATTCACATGAATCGCCGCGCGTAACCACTGCGCATCGAAACTGGCTTCGTAGAGGTCGAGTAATGCCGCACTCAGGTATGCGTAGTCCTCCAGAGTGCCGGTAATCGCGGCTTCACCGTCCCGATATCGGCGCAGTAACTGCCCGTCTTTCTTGAGCGTCTTGATGATGAAGTGCGCTGCGGCCGTCGCCGCTTCACGATACCGCTCGTCTCGGAAGACCTGATAACCGACCGCGAACGCAGAGATCATGAGCCCGTTCCACGCCGTAAGTATTTTATCGTCCGTTGCCGGCCGTATCCGTTTATTTCTCGCCTCCAGCAGTTCCTGGGTGCCTGTGCGGATCGTCTCTTCCTCCGCCTCGACGTGCTCAGGGAGTTCCGGTCGGTAAAGCACACTCGTACCCCGCTCGAAGTTACCTCGCGAGGTTACCCCGAAGTAGGTGCAGAGCACGTCTCCATGCTCTTCGCCGAGCACTGTCTTTATCTCCGCAGGATCCCAGACATAGAAGGCGCCTTCCACACCCTCGCTGTCCGCGTCCATGGCGGAATAAAACCCGCCCTCTGGATCGCTCATCTCGCGCAACACCCATTCTAGCGTCCGCTGTGCGACCTGCGCGAAGAATTGATCGCCGGTTACCTGAAACGCTTCGGTGTATACCCGTGCGAGGAGTGCGTTATCATAGAGCATCTTCTCGAAATGCGGGATCAGCCAGTGAGGATCGGTCGAATAGCGATGGAAGCCGCCACCCAATTGATCGAAGATGCCGCCACGCGCCATCGCGTACAGCGTCTCGCTCACCATCCTTAACGCGTATTCTTCCTGCGTACGGTAATGGTACCGGAGGAGGAAGGCGAGATAGCTTGGTAGCGGGAACTTCGGCGTTTTCGCTGACCATGCCGCCAGTTTGGCACCGAAGCCGCCGTACTCAGTATCAAACTGAAGCACGAGTTGCTCGTAGGCATTCTCAAGCAGATCGACCGAGAGCTCCACGGCTTCTGCCGGGCGTTTATGCTCATATAACCGTTGCACGAGTCGCAAAACCTCTTCAGAGTTTCGCTCTATTTGCTTACGATTGTCGTGCCAGAAGCTCACTATCGAGCGCAGGAGATCGTTGAACGCGGGCAGGCCGTGCATCGGCTGCGGTGGAAAGTACGTGCCGCCATAGAAGGGCTTCAAATCCGGCGTGAGGAAGACGGACAACGGCCAGCCACCGGTTCTCGCCATGAACTGCACCGCCTTCATGTAGATCTCATCGAGATCAGGCCGTTCCTCTCGATCCACCTTGATGCAGACGAAGTGCTCGTTCAGGATCGCCGCGGTCTCAGTATTCTCGAAGGATTCGCGCGCCATAACATGACACCAGTGACAGGTCGCATAGCCGATACTAAGGAAGATCGGCTTGTCTTCCGCTTTCGCGCGATTAAGGCCATCCTCGCCCCAGGGGTACCAATTGACCGGATTATAAGCGTGCTGAAGGAGGTACGGGCTCTTTTCGCCCACTAACGCATTCGGGGACTTCGCTTCCGCTTCATTCTTCACACGTATCGTACCACCTCCCGCCATAGGTACTTAACCGTGCGAGCCGTTAAAGCTCGCGCTAAGAGAAGAGAACTGAAAAACGGAGATACAGAACAGAACGGAACCAAGGTCGACGAGTTACCACTTAGATTAGATGGTCTTCTTTCGCCGCTTCACACGCTCCATCAAGTTGCGCTGCTCCATTATCTCGCGCGTCTTTCCCGTCACCACGACTTCCGCTTCCTTCAAATCCCCTGGACTCCGACAGCCGGTCAAGAACATGGCAACTTTCAATTCCTCGCCCATCTCCTTGATCTTCGCCACAACGCCGTCTGCGCTACCCTGCGCCAACGCAGGCTTCAGGAACGGCAAGGCCGCGCTACAGAGATCCGCGCCGAGCGCAATGCTCTTGGCAACGTCAAGACCGGTTCGTATACCGCCCGTGGCAATGATCGGGATAGGGAAGGGGATCGCATTGCACTCCACAATGCTCTCGACCGTTGGTATGCCCCAGTCCCAGCCGAAGAGGTGCCCTAAATGCTCACCGAGCACATCCTGCTCAGCTTGCGCACGGTACATCTCAGCAGCAGCTAAGCTCGTGCCGCCAAAGCCACCAACGTCGATCGCCGCCACCCCGAGGTCGTGCAGCTTTTTTGCCACCGCATAACTGATCCCTGCACCGGTCTCCTTGACGATCACCGGCTTCTTTATTGTCTCACAGACCTCCTTGATCGCCGCGAGGCAGCCGCGTGCGTCCACGTTGCCCTCCGGCTGAATGGCCTCCTGCAAAAAGTTGAGGTGGAGCGCGATCGCATTCGCATCAATCATCTCAATGACGCGTTCAACACCCGCGACCCCATATTCCTTCAATTGCGGCGCACCCAGGTTCGCATAAATGAACGAATCGGGCGCAATATCACGCACCACACGGAACGAGTCTTCCTGGTCGGTGCCCTCGAGGGCCGCACGCTGTGAGCCCACGCCGATGCCCACACCGAGTGTCTGCGCAGCCTCCGCGAGTATCTCATTGATCCGTTTCGTCTCCGGATGGCCACCGGTCATCGAGGCGATCATGATGGGATAGTTGAAGGTAAACCCGAGGAATTCCGTCTGCAATTCGATCTCGTCCTTATCGAGTTCAGGGAGTGCGACATGGAGAAGCCTGACATCGGCAAAACCACTGTCCTTCACTTCGACATCCTGTTCTGCACAAAGCCTGAGTTGCTCGATCTTCCGCTTTGAGGTCTGGTTCATTTCTTCATTCAAACCCTTTTCTTCTAAAAAAGATTACCTTATTTTGGCGCGTCAAAAGCCGCAAGATCTGAGCAATGCCGCTTGAGAACTGCTTTCCGGGGCCGCAAAAAATCCATCTCGAGACCTTCGGCTGCACGGCTAACCTCGGTGATACGTTAAAGCTGCAGGCCCTCTTCAGAAACGCCGGGCACACCATTGTGGAGGGGGCGCAGGACGCGGAGGTGGTTATCCTCAATACCTGCACGGTAACAAAACGAACGGAACTGAACGTGCTCAAGCGGCTGCGGACGTTACAAGCAACGGGAAAGGCAGTGGTTGTGGCTGGCTGCATGGCCGCGGCACAGCCGGAATTACTCAAAGATGTGCTGGGCGAGGAGGTAGTGCTGGTAACGCCAGCTGAGATTCAGGCGAGCTGGCATGAGACACGCGATTTTGACCTAAAGGGCGTTGTCAGTGTCATACCGATCGCCCTGGGCTGCCTCGGAACGTGCGCCTACTGCATCGTGAAGCAGGCACGGGGCGAGCTGAGCAGTTACCGACCGGCATGGATCATAGAAGCGGTGAGCAGTGCTGTGGCACGGGGTGCGAAGGAGATTCGGATCACTGCTCAGGACTGCAGTGCCTATGGCTTTGATGCTGCGCACGGCGTTACGTTGCCCCACTTAATCGAGCAGTTAACGGCGCTCGAAGGCGATTTCCGCATCCGCATCGGCATGATGAACCCCGCTACCGTTCTGCCAATTTTAGACCCGCTCCTGGATGCCTTCGATTCGGAGAAGGTCTTCAAATTCTTTCATGTGCCGGTGCAGTCAGGCTCTGACGAGGTACTGCGAGCTATGCGGCGTCATTACCGGGTTGCGGATTTCGTTGCAATCGTCGCGAGCTTGCGGGATCGATTCAGTGATTGCACGATCTCCACGGATTTCATTGTGGGCTACCCTACTGAGACCGAGGCGCAGTTCCAGTCATCCGTGCGCCTTCTGGAGGCATTGCAACCGGAGAAAGTGAATATCACGAAATTTTCGCCCCGACCCGGTACCGAGGCCGCGGCGCTGAACGACCTGCTGGAACGGGATAAGAAGCGGCGATCGCGAATATTCACCGCGCGCTATCACGAACTCAGCTGCAAGCGGACTACAGCGCTCGAAGGGACCACAGTTCCTGTGCTCATCACGGAGCAGGGCAAGAAGGGGGGAGGTGTTATCGGGCGTGATCCCGCCTATCGAATGATCGTGCTTCCCGAAGAGCTGCCGCTCGGCACCTCATGCACGGCACGGATAACCGAAGCGAAGAGCAACTATCTGGTTGGTGCGCCCGGCGCGTAAGAGCGTTTGAGGCATTCAATTCACACGAACGAATACACAGGCCACGGGCCGGTAAAGCGAACAGAAAACCCTTTTTCGTTATCAATCTTTTCCAATTCCCCCCCAAGTTCTTTATACTTATCCTCGGCTACAAGGCAAGATAGGTTCATAATCATCTGCTTGTCCTTCTCATCCGTCCTCTTCGTTTTCTCTACCTTTATTTCTTCGACATGCTTCCGTATCCGTTCATAAAAATCTTTGAAATGTGAAACCATTCGGGATTCCATCTCTTTCTTTATCGCAATTTCAAGCTTTTGCTTATACAGATAAGCAGTTCCTGGGCTCTTCGAGTCCATCTCTTCTTTTATCTTCCTGATTTCCTCACTTTCTGCTACAATCTTCTCGCTCATCACCGAAGGGATAAAAAATATCTGCACTCCATATTCCTTTTTACCCCGTATTCGCTCTATCTTATCTTTTAAACTATCAAACTCTTCTGCCATCCATTTATTCAATACGTCCCTTGCAGGTACTTCCCCTTCTGGTTTTATTATTCTATCAAAACCAAACGGGATGACGGTGCCGAATTTTTCCTCTGCAATGTCCAGAACATGCTGATGCGTCGTCACCCAACCCTTCACGACTTCTTCATCATCGCTTTTATACGGTTCCAGAGGAGAATCGTGGACGATTGCAGAAAGCCCACTATAAGGGATGGTATATACCGCGTTTTCTTCTATTCCTATCCGTCCAAGTTCGGTTTTTACATCTGCATCCGCTATTCCATACAGATACAGTCCCAACCCTTGATCCGATCCGGCATCCGTCGTTAAGGTGGGGTCATCTTTGCTTGAGGTTGCTGCTGATGCAACAGCCTCTTTAGGAGCTTCTTCTCTCTTCATCTCATCTTATTGCTATGTTTCCTCCAGCAACTGACTTGGATTCACGATCTTGTCAATCACATCGTCCACGAGGTCATCCAAACCATCTCTTACAGATTTTACGGTCTCTGTAATCCCTTGTTCCTCTTTTATTTCATCTATTACAACGTCAAGATCCATAAGAGCTTTACCGAGCCGCTCTATCTCCTCTTCACTTAAAACCCCGGATTCCATACGCTTTAACGCCTGCAGTCTGAGCACGTCCCTTATAACCTCAAGGAGTGCTATAACAAGCCCCAGGACTCCTTGCTTCAGATTGTCCTCGTCAATATCAAGCACCATTTTTCACAGCTTCTAATTCCAATATACCATTTTTGTATCGTTTTTTCATATCCTTAACATCGCAGGGGAGTTCGATAATCTTGTGGTATCTCCGTTCTTCAGTAGCTGCATCTATAACGATTTCCCTCCCACTCAAGTTCACCATTATATCATCTTCACTTACGCCTGGTAACTCTGCTATCACCTTTATGCGATCCTTTTCATCAAAAATATCCACAATTGGCTCTACTATCTCTATCTTTGGCTTTACCTTTTCTTTTGGTTCAACTTTCTCTTCTCCCACCAATGTTTTCATAGAATAGCCATATTTGATTTTTGGTTTTGGAGAATAGCCCTTCTCCAATCTCTCCTTTATCTCCCTATCCGTCTCTTCTATCTTCCGCTCGAGTTCTGGCGAAGTCTTCTTCAATTTTTTTACCAGCCTACCCATCCCGGGCAGAATCTCATCTACCGCACCTTCAACTATGCTCTCATCATCTTTTTTAGCCTTCATGATTACGATCCTCCTCGTACTTTCATCTTTA
>Ga0265594_1000275_pt1 | contig 42230 bp, 38 predicted proteins | sample saktaG_11_FD_190147 | JGI IMG/M metagenome (GOLD analysis project Ga0265594, IMG submission 190147) | Saline water microbial communities from Sakinaw Lake, British Columbia, Canada - sak_2011_5_24_80m | ecosystem: Environmental > Aquatic > Non-marine Saline and Alkaline > Saline ... | reverse complement strand
ACGCGGCTGGCGAAGTTTCTTTAGATGAATTATTGTCAAATCGTGACCAAGTTTCACACAAAATTCAAATGATAATTGATCAAGCAACTGATCCTTGGGGGATTAAAGTTGAAAATGTTGAATTAAAAGATGTAACTTTACCAGAAGATATGAAACGAACAATTGCAAAACAAGCTGAAGCAGAAAGAGAAAAACGCGCGGTAATTATTAAAGCAGAAGGTGAAGTTATGGCAGCGGAAAATATGTCTAAAGCTGCTGACACTTTAAATAAATCAGAAGGGGCTTTGCATTTGCGCACTTTGCAAACTTTAAATGATTTATCTTCAGATCAGTCAAACACAGTAGTTTTTGCAATTCCACTTGAAATTTTAAGAGCATTTGAAGGAATGAAGAAAAATAATTTAGATTAAAATATATGCATAAACATTTTAAAATGTCAGATGAATCAAGTCATCACATTTTTAATCATCATCACAAAATAGCAATTTTTATTGCAGTTTTTGTGACTATTATTTTATGTGTGATTATTTTAATTCAATTAAATTTAAAGCAAGAAAATAATCAGCAAATAAAACAAACAGAACAAATTGCAACAGAACAAAAAAAAGTTGAGTTGCAAAATAATTATGAAAATGAAGTTAAAACTATTTTAAATAATTATTTAAATTTAAGAATAGCAGAAGAATTTGATTGTAAATCTGAAGTTAGTTCAACAGTAAATAAAATTTTAAATTTAGTTGTTCCAGTTGAATACAAAAAATTTCATTTGGAATTAGTTGTTTTGTTAGATAAAGAAAATGCAAATTGTGAAACAGGATTTGATGTTTTAGATAATGAATGGGAATTGTTTTTGAAAAAATATGAGTGGTTAAATTATAATTAGAATTTCCAATTGTGTGAGTTGGCTCCATCGCTCACGCGTGGAGCCACCTTGTTCAGGCTAATCAATTAAAGTTTTACTAAAACAACAAACAGGCTCCACCCGAGAGGGGTGGAGCCAACCAAGTAATATTTGATTATTTAATTTATGCTTTTTCTTAAAAAATTTTCAGTATATTTTTCAAGTTTAGTTGTTCTTATTTTATTTTATTTTATTTTACAGTATCCAGAAAAAATTTTGTATTTAATTGCGCTAACAATTTTTATTTTATATATTTTATTTAAATTTCTTGTTGCTAAAAAAATATCTTTAAAAGAAACAATTATTTTTTTTAGCATAATATTTTTTTTAATAATTTCTTGCGCTTTATTTTTATTAATTATTGAAAATCTTTATTTAAAATACTTTGTTTTAATTTTGGTTGCATTATTAGTTGGCGCATTTTTTGAATTAGTGTTTGTATTTTTACACCGTTCGCATAAATATCAACCTTTTAGTTTAAACAGATACTGTGAATATATTTCTGTTTTAAATTTCTTTTTTATTTCAAGCGGTTTATTTGCTTTGCATATTTTTTTAAATTTATCATTTTGGTTTCCTGTTTTAATTTTAACAATTTTGGCAAATATTTTATTTTGTTTAAATCTTTGGCTAAACAAAATTGATATTAAAAAACATTTATACTACATTTATATTTTTGCTTTACTGATTTTTGAATTAACACTTGGCTTGGCTTGGCTTTCAATTAGTTTTTATTTAAAAGGATTTTTATTAACTGTTTTTTATTTTTTGTTTGTTAAATTTTCAAATTATAAACTAAAAGAAAGTTGGGACAAAAAAAAAGTTTTGTTTTATATTTTTGGAAGTTTAATTATTTGTTTAGTTGCTTTGTCCACGGCAAGGTGGCTTTAATTTTATGAAAAATTTATTTAAAACTAAAAAAATCAATTCAGAATTAGGAACAGAAAATCAAGCAGAAAAAGTTGATGATAAAAAGCAAATTAAAGCTGTGTTAGATTTGTATAATTCTAATTTTGAAAAACCAAAAACACAAAATTCAAGAACATTAGTAGTTTGTTTAATAATTTCAATTATTTTTGGTTTTATCGCGGGAATGTTGTCTTTGTTTTTATTTTTATCAGGCGCATTTTCAAATTCAAAAATGTTTTCGTGGTTAGATATAAATTCTTTGTTGCCAAGTGAAAATATAATTATTCAAAAACAAGAACAAACTACAGTTTTGGCAGATGAAAGATTTTTAGAAGTTAGTCAAGAAGTTTCACCAGTTGTGGTTGGAATTTTTAAATATAAATTAGAAAATGAAAAAGATTTTACAAAAAATTTTTATTCTGAAAAAGAATTTTTAGGAAATGGTTTAATAATGACAAGTGACGGTTGGATTGCAACAACAAATGACATTGCAGTTGTTGGAGAACAATATTCAATAGTTACTCAAAATAATAAAATTTATAAAGTTGTTGAAATTAAACAAGACTCGAATTTAGGAATTATATTTTTAAAAGTTGACGCAGATAATTTTTCAGTTGTTTCTTTTTTAAAATTTTCAGAAATTGAATTAGGTCAGGAAAATATTTTGTTTAAAGGAATAAAATATTTTAATAAAAAATTAATTTCAACAAGAATTTCAGACAAAAATTTTAAATTAACTTCAAAAATAACAAGAGATTCTGAAAAAAGATATTTATTTTTAACTTTAGATAAAGAATTTGATAAAACATTTTTTGGCGCTGTGATTTTTAATTTTAACAAACAAGCAGTTGGTTTGTTAAGTAATTACAATAATCAAAATTATATTGTTCCAGCTGATTATTTTAAAAAATCTTTTAACCAGCTGATTACTTTAGGGGAAATTAAATCAACTTATTTGGGAATTGATTACATTAATTTAGCAACTTCTATTTCATCTGAATTTGGAGTTAGTGGGGCAATAATTACTAATATTAAATTTGATTCACCTTTAAAAAATACAGAAATAAAAGTTAAAGATACAATTATTAAAATTAATGATGACGCGATAAATGGGAATAAAAATTTTACTAATTTAATTCAAAATTATCGCGCAGGAGATAAAATTAAATTAACTATTTTAAATAATAATCAAGAAGAAAAAGTAGTTGAGGTGGAACTTAAATAAAAATTAAGAAATTAAGATATTTTTAAATAAAAATTATTTATGAATTTAAGATTTAACATAAATCAAAACTTGGAACTTGTCCGCCGTAGTCCAATAGGTCAGTTAGGGGTGAAGGTGGGTAAGTTTTTATTGCCTCACGAAGGCAATAATTACAAACCTCACACAATTCGCCACAAATCACTAGTGTTTTATTCAGTTTTATTAATTTTAGTTAAAGTAATTTTAGTTAGTAGTTTATTTTTAAGTTTTCCAGATTCAGCTGAATTTTCAACAATTACAATTAATCGTATTGTTGAGTTAACAAACAAACAAAGGCAGGAACAGGGCTTGTCAGTTTTGCAACACAGTAAAATTTTAGATACTTCTGCTTTAAAAAAGGCGCAAGATATGATTAAATATAATTATTTTGCTCACACTTCGCCCAATAACATTAAACCTTGGAAGTGGTTTAAAGATGTTGGCTACAATTATACTTTCGCTGGTGAAAATTTAGCAATGAATTTTATTGAAGCTGAAGATGCTATTTCTGCGTGGATGGATTCTCCAACTCATCGTGATAATATTTTATCTAAAAATTATAATGAAATTGGAATTGCTGCTGTAATTGGAAAAATTGATGGAGTTGAAACCACAATTGTTGTTCAGCATTTTGGAAAAACTTACACAACTGTTGCAGGTGAAAGTTTTAATCCAACTTCTGCGCCAATTGAAACAGAACAAATCGCAGGACCATTAAATATTATTGATCAAGCTGCAAAACAAGAAGTAAAATTAGAATCTAAAAAACAATCTGGTTGGATTGGAAAATTAGTTAATTATTCTGAAATATTTTTTTTAGTAATTCTAGGATTTGTAATTTTAAATTTAATTTTATCAATTATTGTGCGGGTTGAAATTCAGCACAAGCCAATTATTTTGCACTGTCTTTGGGTGATTTTATTAGCTTTAACAATAATAATTTTTAAATTGCATTTTGTTGAAGGATTGGGCAGAGTTGTCTCGGTTATTTAATCGTGCTAGAATTAAATTAAAAAATAATTTATCCACAACTTTATGGAAAATATAGATTTCAACAATTTAGCAACAAAAGATGATATTAAATCAATTAAAGATGACTTAAAAAATTTTGCGACTAAAGATGAATTAATACAAGTATTTGTTAAAACAGATATTAAAACGGATAAAATGCATAATGAATTATATAAAAAAATTGATAATAAATTTAATGATGTTTTAAATCAAGGAGATTTACAAGTTAAATTATTAATAAAAATACAAGAAGAATTAGCTTCTCACTCAATATCTTATAAAGAAAATAAACAAGCAATAGAAAAACACGGAAATATATTGGATAAATTAAAAGAAAAAATAAAAATTCCAGAATTTCAACCAGCAATGTAAAATTTATTTTTTACTATTTATTTTTTATCCCTAGTACTCGGGATTATTTATTTTTGGCTAATTTTAGCTGAATTCTTTAATTTTATTTTGACTAAAAATTATTAAAAATGTAAAATTAAGTTAATGACAACTGAAAAGAAAAAACTTAAATTTCCATCTGGTTTTTTGTGGGGCACAGCAACTTCAGCTCATCAAGTTGAAGGAAACAATACTAATTCAGATTGGTGGTTTTGGGAACAAAAAAATAAAGGGAAAATTTTAAATGTTGCTGAAGAAAAATTTAAAAATAAAAAATTTGAACCATCAGGAAAATGTTGCGACCATTATAATTTATATAAAAAAGATTTTGATTTAATTGAAAAAATGCACAACAACGCTCACCGTTTATCAATTGAGTGGGCAAGAATTGAACCAAAAAAAGGAGAGTGGGATTTAGATGAGCTTCAACATTATAAAAATGTTTTGCAAGATTTAAAAAAAAGAAACATAAAAGTAATGTTGACTTTACAGCATTTTTCGTTGCCAAATTGGTTTGCAAATTTAGGCGGTTGGACAAATTTTAAATCTCCAAAATATTTTAAAAAATATGTAGAATTTGTTGTGAAAAATTTAGGAGAACTAGTTGATTTTTGGATTACAATTAATGAACCAGAAATTTATGTTAGTATGAGTTATCTACAAAGTTATTGGTCACCGCAAGAAAAAAATATTAAAAAAGCAGGAAAAGTATATTTTAATATGGTTCGCGCTCATAGAAAAGCGTACAAAATTATTCACAAAATTTTAGATAAAGGAAACAAAAAAGCAAAAGTTGGAATTTCAGCAAATGTAATGTCTTTCGCAGCTTATAAAAAACATCGTTTAATAGAACTTTTATTTGTTTATTTAGCAGACAAGTTAATTAATCATTCATTTTTTGATTTTACTAAAAAACATCATGATTTTTTAGGCGTTAATTATTATTTTAGAGTACGATTAAAAAAAGAAAAAGGAACTTTAAAGCCAGTTGTTGAAGAAATAAAAGAAAATGAAAGAGAACTTTCAGATATGGGTTGGATGATTTATCCGCACGGAATTTTTGATGTGCTAATGGATTTTAAAGATTTCAATTTGCCAATTTATATTACAGAAAATGGAATTGCCACTACTGATGACACAAAACGATGTAAATTTTTAATTGATCATTTAACTGAAATTCATCACGCAATTCAAACTGGAGTTGATGTTCGCGGTTATTTTCACTGGTCTTTGTTAGATAATTTTGAATGGGATAAATCTTTTGGACCAAAGTTTGGTTTAGTTGATGTGAACTTTAAAACTTTAGAAAGAAAACCAAAACCAAGTTTTGAAGTTTATAAAAATATTTGTTCTTCAAACGGATTAAGTTAATTAAGCACGCTAATCACCAAAAGCGAAAAAGTAAATGATTTTACTTTTGAGCCAGAATAAACCAGAATTTTAATTCGTGAAAATTTTAGGTAATTCTGGAAATTCGTGTGCTATTATTAATTATGAAAAAAATAATACAAAAAATACTGTATTTTTTATCTAAAAAAATTCTTAAAAAATACAAACCAGAAATAATTGGGATTACTGGTTCAGTTGGAAAAACTTCTACAAAAGAAGCAATATTTTGGATTTTAAAAGAAAAATTTAATGTTAGAAAAAATATAAAAAATTACAACACAGAATTTGGTGTTCCTTTAACAATTATCAATGCAAAATCTGGAGGAAAAAATATTTTAAAATGGTTAATTGTATTTTTTAAAACATTTAAATTAATTTTATTTAAAAATAAAAATTATCCTAAAATATTGATTTTAGAAATGGCAGCAGATCATCCAGATGATATTAAATATTTAACAAAATTAGCACCCTGTAAAATTGGAGTTGTCACAGCGATTGGTCCAAGTCATTTAGAATTTTTTGAAAATATTCAAAATATAATTAAGGAAAAACAAATTTTAATTTCGCATTTAGAAAAAAATAATTTTGCAATTTTAAATGCTGATGATAATTTAGTTTATCCAATGCGTAAAAAAACACAAGCAAATATTTTAACTTTTGGAATTAGTGAAAACGCAAAAATTCGCGCTGAAAATATTGAATTTGAAAAAGACGGAAGTGGATTAATGTGTAAAATTTTAGATAATCAAAAAGAAACATTTGCCAACTTTAAAAATATTTTATCATTAAGTCAATTAAGTTCATTTTTGTCAGCAGTTGCGGTTGCAAAAATTTATAATATTAATTTACAAGACGCAGTGGACAGTTTGCGAAATTTTAAATTTCCTGCTGGTCGTTTGCAAATAATTCAAGGAATTAAAAAAACTTTAATTATTGATGACACTTATAATTCGTCGCCAAAAGCTGTAAAAGTTGCTTTAGAAGTTTTGTCGCGTTTAAATTGCGCAGGCAGGCGTTGGGCAGTTTTGGGAGATATGCTGGAATTAGGCGCGCACACAGAAACTGCTCATCAGGAAGTTGGAGAGTGGATTAAACAATTTAAAGTTGATAGATTAGTTGTTGTTGGTGAAAAATCAACAGACACTTTAAAAGTTGCAGAAACAAATGGTTTGAAAAATGAGCGCGCAACTAGTTTTGCAAATTCAATTGATGCTGGTAAATTTTTACAAAATGAAATTGAAGAAGGAGATTTAATTTTAGTGAAAGGTTCACAAGGAATGAGAATGGAAAAAATTGTAAAAGAAATTATGGCTGAACCTTTGCGAGCAAAAGAATTATTAGTAAGGCAAAGTGATGAGTGGTTGAAAAAATAATTTATGACTTACATCATCATCCCAACTTACAATGAAAAAGAAAATATTGAAAGATTAATTAAAGCTATTTTTGATTTGCAAATTCCAGATTTAAAAATTTTAATTGTGGATGATAATTCGCCAGATGGTACTGGTAAAATTGTGGAAAATTTAAAAATAAATTATCCAGTTGAAGTTTTGCATCGCGCAAAAAAACAAGGCTTAGGTTCAGCTTATTGCGCTGGTTTTAATTTTGCTTTACAGAAAAAAGCAGATTTTATTTTTCAAATGGATGCTGATTTTTCGCACGACCCAAATGATATTTTAAAAATACTTGAGAAAGCTAAACAAAGCGCGGATTTAGTAATTGGTTCTAGAAAAATAAAACACGGAAAAATAATTGGGTGGAATTTATGGCGTCATTTTTGTTCAAACGGCGCAATGTTTTTTTCTAGATTAATTTTAAATTTAAAAACAAAAGATGTGACTTCTGGTTTTCGTTGTTTCCGCGCTAAAACTTTGCAAAAAATAAATTATAAAACAGTAAAAAGCAGTGGTTACGCGTTTCAAGAAGAAATGCTTTATAGAGTTGAAAAGTTAAATTTAAAAGTTGTAGAAATTCCAGTTGTTTTTAAAGACAGAGAAAACGGAAAATCAAAATTAAGCAAAAAAGAAATAATTGATTTTTTTAAAACGATTTTTAGATTAAGATTTAAAAAATTATGATTTTAATTTCCGCGTTATTATTTTTTATAATTTCAATTTTGAATTTAAGATTAGCAAGTTTAATTTTAATTGTTTTGCTGCCAAGTTATTTATTAAGATTTCAAATTAATTTTTTACCAACGACTTTTTTGGAAATAATGATAATTATAATTAGTTTGGTTTGGTTTGCGCAAAAAATTAAACAAAATAATTTATTAGATTCTTTTAAGCATTTTAAACAAAAAGTTGGAATTAATTTTTTAATTATTTTATTTTTATTTACTTTAACAGCAACAGTCGCTGTTTTTGTTTCTTTAGAAATTAGATCAGGTTTAGGAATTTGGAAAGCGTATTTTATTGAACCAATTATTTTATTTTTTATTTTTTTAAATATTTTTTCAAAAAAAGATATCTCAAAAATATTATTTGCGTTTACTTTAAGCGCAGGTTTAGTTTCTGGTTTAGCGATTTTGCAAAAATTTACTGGTTGGTTTGTTCCTTACACTTTTTGGGGCAAAGATAATGTTTTTCGCGTCACAAGTTTTTATGGTTTTCCAAATGCAATTGGTTTGTATTTAGCTCCAATTATTCCTTTAATATTTTATAATATTTATTATTTATTTAAAAAAATAGAAAAAAATTGGTTTAAAATTATATTAAATATTTTAATTATTTTTTCTAGTTTATTGGCATTTTTTTGGGCAAAATCAACAGGAGCTTTAATTGCCTTGCTTGCTGGATTTTTATTAATTAATTTATTTAAAAAGAAAACTTTTGCTTTAAGTTTGTTAATAATTTTAATTATTTTTAGCAGTATTTATTTTGAATTACTGCCAAAAAATATTTTAGATACATTGCTATTTAAAGATTGGAGTGGACAAGTCAGAATAAAAATGTGGATTGAAAGTGTTGAAATGTTAAAAAATAATTTTATTTTTGGCGCTGGTTTATCAGGTTATCAAAATTTAGTAGCTCCTTATCACATTTGGGATTTTGTTGAAATTTTTCAATATCCGCATAATATTTTTTTAAATTTTTGGTCTGAAATTGGTTTATTTGGTTTGCTAAGTTTTTTTGCTTTGATTTTTATATTTTACAAAACAATTTTTATTAATATAATCCAGAGTACTCAGGACAAAAAAAATTATTTTTTAAACTTCGCTTTGGCTTGGAGCATTTTTGTTATTTTAATCCACGGTTTAGTTGATGTTCCATATTTTAAAAATGATTTAGCAATTTTGTTTTGGTTATTTTTTGGAATATTATTTTTAGTTAGTAATAATGAAAAAAATGATTTTAAATAAAAATAAAATTTATATTTTAATTTTAATTTTTATATTTTTAATATTATTTATTTTTCAATTAAATAATGCAATAAATTATAATTGCTACTGGGGATATGACGGAGCAAAACACATTGAATATATTGACACAATTGAAGATCAAAATCGTTTGCCAAGTTTTAATGAAAATTATTTAGCTTGGCACGCGCCATTTTATTATTTTGCGTTAGCTTTGCCATCTAAAATTTATCACTTTTTTAATTCACAAGCAGATTTTTTTAGCCGTGTAAAATTTTTACAGATTTTAAGCGCGGTTTTAGATATTTTCTTTTTATTTATTTTTTACAAAACACTAAAGTTATTAACTAAAAATAAATTTGTTCAACTCACAACGCTTTTAGGAGTTGGTTTTTTTACGCCGTTAATAATGATAAATAATTATTTAACAAATGAATTAGGTTTGTTTTGGTTAGTGATTTTAATTTTTTATTTTGTTGTGAAAATAGAGTCTCTCCCCATTTTCAAGGGGGAGATTAAGAGGGGGTTAATAAATAAAATTAAAAAAAATATTAACCACCCCAGCCCCTTCTTCAAAAGGAGGGGAGACTTTGAAACAGGTTGGAATTATAAAAAAGCAGTTTTGATTGGTGTTTTATTAAGTTTGGCTTTGCTTACAAAACTTTCCGCTTTAATTTTAATTTTAGCGATTTTATTTTGGTTAATTTTTAAAGCATTTTATTTTAAAAATAAAAAATTTTTATATTATATTTTAATAATTCTCTTTGTAATTTTTTGTTTAAATTTACCTTGGCAAATTTATCGTTTTCAAAATTTTAATAAAATTTTAACAGTAAATAATTATGAAAATTTAAAACAAAATGAATTAAAACAACAACCTGATATTTCTAAAAAGTTTTTTTTAAATTTTGATTTTGAGATTTTTACTAATCCTTTTTGGCAATCTGGTCGCAGTTCAATTTGGTCAATGATTTTTAGCCAAACAATGATTGATTATGATAATATCGGCGGAAATGTGGATTTAAATAATTTACAAAAACAAATTCAAACTGGAAATTTTCGTTTTGTAAGTTTTGATAAATTTACTTATTCAATTTTAATGCTTTATTTTGGGATTTTAATATTTTTACTTTTTGCTTTTGGATATTTAAAACAAATTTATAATTTTATTAAAAATAAATTCAAACCAGATATTAATTTACTTTTTTTAATTTTTATTACAGGATCTTTTTTAGCTTTAATTTTCAATGTGATAAAATATCCATTTATTGAACGAGGAACTTTAAAAGTAATTTTTATTTTATCTGCATTTCCATTTTTATTTTATTTAGTATTTAATAATTTAGCAGAAATTTTACAAAAATATAAATTAAAATTTTTATGGATAATAATTTTTGTTTTAATTATTTTTTATATATTTTTATCATTAAAAACAAATTGGGTAGTTGGATTTTAGTTTTTAATTTATTAAATTATAATTTTTTTGCAGTAAATAAATTGGGCAACTAATTTATCAAGTCTGTCTTGATTGAGTTGAAACAAAGTCAAAGCATTTTTGTTGTTATAAAATTTGTTTTGTTTGGCTTGATTTTGTTGATTGCTATTTTTTAGTTATTGTTGTATAATAAAATCATGAAAAATAATTAACCTAACCCTGTTAAAATTATTAGCAGGTATGGTTAAAAAACCTTACGAATAAAAACGGCTTCATTAGTCGGTCCTATTCGTAAGGTCTGCTTGGGAAACTTTGCAGGATGCTCGTAAGAGTATCGCCGATGTGGAGCCTTTTTTGATTGGGATTGAAATAAAAAAGAACTTGTGGTATGATGTAAGTAGAAATTAAATTTTTTATGTCAAAATCAGATATATCAGCGGTAATCAGTTTGTTTGTGGCTATTTGTATTTTATTAGCTAATTATTTTCAGTGGTGGGACATAACTTTTAATGGGCAAATGGAGACGAAAAAATGGGTAAAAATATTTTTTGGTGCCTGTATTATTTTATTATTGATTGCGATGATTTTGATTATTTTAAAATAAATTTTATGATTAGAAAAAACTTTTATATTGAATTACTTAAATATGCTTCTAACAAAAAAGAATTTACTGATGAGGATATTAAAAAAGAATTAAATTTAAATTTAGCCGAGAAAAAATTATATTTTGGCAAACTACGACACAATAAATTGTTATTTGAAAACACAGGCAGAAATAAAAAAATTGAATATGGAGAATTAAGTATATTTATCATTTCAGTTGAGGGGCGATTTAAATTATTGGAGTACGAAGCATTAATTGACGCAAGAAAATCGTCAACAGTTGCGACGATTTTGGCGATTGTGGCAATTATAATATCTTCAATTTCGGTTATTTGCTCAATAATTATTAAATAGTAGTTTAATTAAAATAAAAATTATGAAAAAAATAAAACCAACAATAATATTTATCATTTTTATTGGCTCATTTTTTATAGTGTCAAACATTTTGGCTATGTCTATTGAGGTTATTTCACCTCAATTTATAATTCCTGGGGAAACAAGAGTATCTGTTTTTGGTAGAGATTTTGGTGAAGAGTTTAATTACGGAACTTTATACATGGAAGGAACACGAATTACCAAAGCAAATTGGACTGATACTAAAATTAGTTTTAACGCACCACTTGATATTAATCCGGGCAGAATAGAAGTCAAACAATCTGATGGATCTGGTGGTTATTCAGAAATTGTACACAGTAATTATTATTATTTACAGCCTGCCATAGATTCTTTTAGTCCGAAAAGTGGAGCAGTCGGAGATATAATTACGATTAAGGGAAGAAATTTAGAAAATGTTTTTCCAAAAAATGTTTATCCAATAAGCATGCAGATTTATGTTGGCGGAACAACAGTAGGAAAACAAAATATATTAACTTGGGGAAATAATAAGATTGTGATAAAAGTGCCAAGTGGGGCAAAAAGCGGGAAGATTGAAATTAGAATAAAAGCGGACAATTCCATTGTTGAAATAAAAGGAAGCAGTAGTGAGAATTTTAAAGTTTTGGAAGCATCGGCAAATGATCCGCTATCCCCATATCAAGAATATTTGCATCGGGTTAAGATTCGGGATGCTTGGGATTACAGTGTTGGCACTTATGATATTACAGTTGCTGTTATTGATTCAGGAATTTATATACATCATCCTGATTTAAAAGACAATATTTGGAAAAACACAAAAGAAATTGAAGGTAATAATGTTGATGATGATAAAAATGGTTACATTGATGATATTTTTGGCTGGAATTTTGTAGATAACAACAATCAAATGGATATTACTTTTGATAAAGACGATCATGGGACAATGGTGGCTGGAATTATTGGTGCCAAAAATAACAATTATATCGGGATATCAGGTATAAATAAATATGTAAAATTAATGCCTTTATTAATTTTAAGTAAATATAAATCTGCTGATTTTGATGAGGTCGCAAAGGCTATTAAATATGCAGTTGATAATGGGGCAGATATTATAAATCTCAGTTTTGGAACTCAAGGTACGGTTGGTTATACAACAGCTTTAGATAATGCAATAAAATATGCTTATGAAAATAATGTTTTATTGGTTGCAGCCGCAGGAAATGGGGATGTTGAAACTGGAAGTGGGCAAGATTTAAATTTTGTAAAAGAATCACCTGTTTGTAACGATAATAATAAAAATATGGTTTTAGGTGTTGGTGCTTTATCTGATAACGATTTTGTTTCGAAAACAAATTGGAGTAATTATGGAACTTATATTGATATATGGGCACCAGGAGAAAATATTCTTACCACATCCAAACCTGAATATAGTAATTATCAATTAGATTATTTTTATGGTGACGGAACATCTTTTGCTGCTCCAATAGTTTCAGGAATTGCTGCCTTAATAAAAGCAAAATACCCAGATATAAGTAATGTTGCTTTGAGAGATAGAATAATTAATAGTGCAAAAGGAAATTTAATAGTGAATGCTTACGAAGCAATAAAAAATCCTTTGACAAGCAATGAGAAAGGTTTGAGTATTAATAACAATGAAGATAACTCCATTTTAGATTTAGATTTATCCAAACGAGTTAGAGGCAGATTACTTTTGCAAGTAGAAGGTGGGGGTAACATTTGGTATGTAGATACAAACGAACACAAAAGATACAGTGTAACTTGGGCAAATGCATTGCCTTTATTTCAAAAATTATCATTAGGGATAACAGACGCGGATTTATCTAAAATTCCAATTGCTGGAAGTAATGAAGTTGGCAGTTCATCAATGAGAAATAGATTAAAAGGAAAACTACTTTTACAAGTTCAACAACGAGGAGCGATCTGGTTTGTTGATAAAGACGGTTATCGCCACAGCGTAACTTGGAATAATTTAATGCCTCTTTTTCAAGGTCTAGCATTAGGAATTACAAATAATGATTTAAATAAAATTCAAGTTGGGAGTTTGGATGGGTTTTAAAATTTTACAAAATATAAAATAATAAAATTGTCCATATAACAATATATTGTTATATGGACTTTTTTTAATTAGATTTTAATCATATTTTTTTAATAAATAAATTTTAAAAATAACAGATTTAAATTATAAAAATAACCTGTGAAAAAGCAGTGTATTTTTTTTTGACAAAAATCTAGTTTTCTAGTAAAATAATAATTGTTCAGGTAGGTGAGTGATTACTCCGATGCAATATCGGAGAGGAAAGTCCGAACACCAATCTATTAAATTAGAAAAAAATAGTTGTGAAACACAACCAGGCATAAGGCTTACAGAAAAAGCAGTTCGCGATAGTGCTACTTTTATTGGTCAAAGCCAAAACCTCGAGACAGTGCCACAGAGACAATACTACCCGCTTAAATTTTTGCTTTGCAAAAACTTAGGCGGGAAAAGGTGAAAAGTGAATTGGTGTTTTTTTGCAATTTTGTAAAAAGCTACAATTCTCATCTCCCAAGTGATTGGGAAGATGTGGTAAACCTTATTTTGGTGCAAGTCATTAAGACGCATTAGATAGATAATCACATCATTTGCAAATATTAGCTTTTTAATTTGCAATATTAGCAATGCACAGAATTCGGCTTATGATCCTGCCTGAATATTAAGCTTTCCCTCCTTCGCTTCAACTCTAAAAAAACTCTAGCTACGGCGGACAAGCGCCGTAGTCCAGTAGGATTTTTTAGGGGCGAAGGCGGAGAAATTTAATATGAAAAAAAGTGATTTAACTTTTTCAGCTGTTTTAGTTCCTCTTGATTATTTAATGATAATTTTAGCAGGAATTGGGGCGTATTATTTGCGTTACGAAAAATGGATTCAGGATATTCGTCCTGTTGTTTTTGATTTAGATTTTTTTCAATATTTTAATTACATTTGGTTAATTGCGATTGGTTGGATTATTATTTTTGCGATTGCAGGGCTTTATAAAATTAAAAATTCGCGTAAAATTTTTGATGAAATTAGTAAAATTTTTTTAGCGTGTTCAACAGGAGTGCTTGCCATTATTGTGGGAGCTTTTTTTTCGCGCGAACTTTTTAATTCACGATTTATTTTGCTTGTAGCTTGGGTTTTATCTTTTATTTTTGTTATTTTTGGCAGATTAATTATTCGCGGAATTCAAAAAATATTATATTTAAAAAATATTGGAACTCACAAAATTGTTTTAATTGGCGATGATAATTCAACTAAAGATATTGCTAAAGAGATTTATAAAAATAAAAAATTAGGTTATCAAATAATTGCTAGATTAAATAATTTAGAAAATGGAAATTTTGATAAATTAATTCAAATTTATAAAACAAAAGGGATTGATGAAATTGTTCAAGCTGACACAAATTTATCTCGTAAAGAAAATTTAAGTTTGCTTGATTTTGCTGATGAAAATCATATTGTTTTTAAATACGCAGCTGATTTTTTTCAAACACAAAGTTCAAATATGGATTTTTACACTTTAGCTGGTGTGCCGATTATTGAAGTTAAACGCACTAAACTTGATGGTTGGGGTAAAATTTTAAAACGCATTTTTGATATTTTTTTTAGTTTTATTTTTTTAATAATTTTGTCTCCTTTGTTTTTAATTTTTATTTTAATAATTAAAATTGATTCAAAAGGCAATATTTTTTATGAATCAAAAAGAATTAGCGCTAAAAATAAGAGAATTAAAATTTGGAAATTTCGTTCAATGATTCAAAACGCAGAAAAAATGAAAAATAAATTACTAAAAAATAATGAACGCGAAGATGGACCTTTATTTAAAATGGAAAATGATCCGCGCGTAACCCGTGTTGGAAAATTTATGCGAAAATGGAGCGTTGATGAATTGCCTCAGTTTTGGAATGTTTTAAAAGGAGAATTAAGTTTGGTTGGTCCGCGTCCGCACGAACCAAATGAAATCGCGCAATATGAAAAACATCATAAAAAACTTTTAAATATTAAACCTGGGGTAACAGGATTAGCGCAAGTTTCTGGTCGTTCGGATTTGGAATTTGAAGAAGAAGTTAAGCTTGATACTTTTTATATTGAAAATTGGACGCCGTGGTTGGATTTAATTATTTTAATTAAAACACCTTGGGTTGTGTTATTAAGAAAAGGAGTTAGCTAAAATTGTGAATCAAGAAATAAATCTAAAAAAATACTAAAAATTTTATAAATTATAAAAAAGTAAAAAAATAAATTTATCTAATCAAGACCAGGAATGACACAAATATTTTATGCCAAAGAAATGGATTGTAAAAAATAAATATCCACAAAAATTTGCGGACAATTTGCCGGGCTACAACCCGGTTGTTTTACAATTACTTTTTGATAGAGGATTAGACACACACAAAAAAGTAGATGAATTTTTAAATCCAGATTACACGCAAGATATTTTTGATCCGTTTTTATTTAATGAAATGCAAAAAGCAGTTGATAGAATTAATGAAGCAATTGAAAAGCAAGAAAAAATTTTAATTTACGGAGATTACGATGCAGATGGCGTGACTGCCAGCGCAGTTTTATTTAAAACTTTAGAAAAACTTGGAGCTGAAAATATTAAAGTTTTTATTCCTCATCGTGAAACAGACGGCTATGGATTAAATTTAAAAAATTGTCAAAAATTTATTAATGAAAAAATTAATTTAATAATTACAGTTGATTGCGGAATTACAAATGTTGAACAAATTGATTTTTTAAAAAAAGCAAAACTTGATGTGATTGTCACAGATCATCACATTGAAGCAAAAAAATTGCCAAATGCTGTTGCAATTTTAGATCCGTCAGTAAAAAAAGAAAATTATCCTTTTAAAAAATTAGCAGGTGTAGGGGTAGCTTTTAAATTAGCTCAGGCACTTTTTGATTTACAAAATAATCCTGAAGAATTGGAGTCTTTTGAAAAATGGCTTTTGGATTTAGTAACAATTGGAACAATTGGAGATGTGTCGCCGATTTTGGGAGAAAACAGAACTTTAATTAAATACGGTTTAATGGTTTTAAACAAAACTTCGCGAAAAGGTTTGCAAGAATTAATCCGCGCTTGTTCGCTTTCAAATGGGCACAATCCAAATAATGAAATTCCATTAGGACAAAATCTTTATGAATTAAGTGTGCGAAATGTTTCTTGGCAAATTGTTCCAAGAATAAACGCGGCTGGCAGAATTGATCACGCAAATTTAGCGTACAATTTATTAACAACTGAAGACGAAATTGAAGCAATTGCTTTGGCGCGAGATATTTCTGAAAAAAATTTAAAGCGACAAAAAATTGCTGAACAAATGATGATTGAAGCTGAAGAAATATTTGGTGAAGTTAATTTAGACCAAAAAATATTAATTGCAGTTAAAGAAAATTGGCAAGCTGGTGTTGTGGGTTTAGTTGCTGGAAAATTAAAAGATAAATACAATCGTCCTGTAATTTTATTTAGTCAAAATAAAAATATATATATTGGTTCTGGTCGTAGTATTTCTGAGTTTAATATTACTCAAGGTCTACAAGAAAGCGATGAATTTTTAGAAAAATATGGTGGACACTCGCAAGCTTGTGGTTTAAGTTTGATTGGTCAGAAAAATTACAAAAATTTTATTAAAAAAATAAATAAAATCGCAAATGAAAAATTAAAAAATGTTGAACTTGTGCCAACAATTGAAATTGATGTAGAATTAAAAATGCAAGATTTAAATTGGGAACTCTGGGATGAATTGAAAAAATTTGAACCTTATGCAGAAGCAAATCCTTTACCTTTATTTTTAATTCGCAATGTAAAAATAGAAAAGATGGATATAATTGGTAAAAAAAATAATACTTTGCGTTTTTCATTATCTCAAAATGGACAAATGCAAAAAGCAATTGCTTTTGGAGTTGCGGAGGAGTGGGGTAGTCAAATTAAAACTGGAGATTTAGTTGATGTTGTGGTAGAATTTGGTGTGAACGAATGGAAAGGAAACAGGGAATTGCAATTTAAAATAGTGGATTTTAAAAATTTATGAATCAGAAAATAATAATCTACACTGATGGTGGCGCGCGTGGCAATCCTGGTCCAGCAGGAATCGGTGCTGTTATTTTTGATGAAAAAGAAAAAAAAATTTTAGGACAATATAAAAAATATATTGGCAAAACCACAAATAATCAAGCAGAATATCAAGCTGTTGTTTTAGGTTTGCAAGAATCTAAAAAATTAAAAGCAAAAGAAGTTGAAGTTAGAATGGATTCAGAATTAGTTTGTAATCAAATTAATGGAAAATATAAAATAAAAAATTCAGATTTTCAAAATAGTTTTATAAAAATTTGGAATTTAAAACAATCATTTAAAAAAATAATTTTTAAACATATTCTTAGAGAAAAAAATAAATTAGCAGATAAATTAGTAAATCAGGCGATAGATAACGCCTAACCCTCCTTCGCTTCAACTCTAAAGGTCACAGCTACGGCGGGCAGGCTCCTTGTGTTTTTTTAACACAAGAGTTTGTCCACCGTAGTCCAGTAGGATTTTTTAAGAGCGAAGGCGGAAAAACGAAATTAGCACTCTTGACAGGAGAGTGCTAATTTATGTATAATTAATTTAATTGCGAATTAATGCAAATTATTAGTGAATAATGCAAATATTTTTTACTAATATTAGGTAAAAAATTATTAAAAATTATTTTTTTAAACTTGTGGATAAGTGGAATTAAATAAAATTTTGTTTTATTCTACGGGATCCTTCAACTCCTAATGACTCTAAAAGTCGTTCAGGACAGGTTGGTGTTTATGATTCTGCGACAAAAAGAATTATTTAAAAAAATTGTTGAAGAATATATTAAGACAGCGCAACCCGTGGGGTCAAAATTAGCAGTGGAAAAATTTAATTTAGATGTTTCGTCAGCAACAATTAGAAATAAAATGAAAGAATTGGAAGATTTGAATTTAATTTATCAGCCATACACTTCAGCAGGAAGAATTCCAACAGAGCACGGGTACAAATATTTTGTGGAAAATTTTGTTGAACTAGAAAAAGAATTAGATAAAAAATTATTTAAAGAAAAAATAAAAAATATTAAAACACTGGAAGAGAAAGTTAAAGCGTTAGCAAAAATTATTTCTGAAAAATCTAATTTATTAATTTTTGTAGCATTTAATAAAAATAATTTTTACTACACTGGTCTTTCTAATTTATTTTCTCAACCAGAATTTCAAAATTTAAATTTAATATGTAATATTTCAGAAGTTGTTGATCATCTTGATGAAGTGATTAGTGAAATTTATGATACAATAAATAGTGAAGATAAAGTGATTATTAAAATTGGAAAAGATAATTTATTTTCTGCCGACTGCTCTGTAATTATGATAAAAAAGAAAGATATTTTAATCGGAATTGTTGGACCAATGAGAATGAATTATCAAAAAAATGTATTTTTACTGAAAGTCATCCTGAGCGACCTTTAAGATTTTTTTAAAAGCCGAAGGATCCGTTGTTTAAAATTTTTAAATTATAATTTATAATAATTTTATGTCTAAAGAAAAAAAAGATAATAAAAAATTAGAATTTGAAAAATTGCAAAAGCAATGCGAAGAATATTTAAATGGGTGGAAACGATCGCAAGCAGATTATGAAAATTTTAAAAAGCAATCAGAAAAAGAAAAGCAAGAATTTGTAAAATTCGCAAATTTAAATTTAATAATAAATTTAATTCCAGTTTATAATAATTTAAAACACTCTTTTAGACATTTAACAGATGATTTACAAAATAATGATTGGGTAATAGGTGTTAAACATATTAAAAATCAATTTAAAAAAATTTTAGAACAAAATAATGTTGAAGAGATAATTCCAAAAGAAGGAGATGAATTTAATGCTGAAATTCACGAAGCAGTCAAAGAAATTGAGAAAGGAGAAATTGAGAAATTAAGGGATAAAAATAATAAAAATAAAAATAAAATTAGTAAAATAATTAGTTGCGGATATAAATTAAATGGAAAAGTTTTTTTGCCAGCAAAAGTTATTGTAAAATAATTTTAAAAATTAATTCATCTCACCAAATATGTTTTCTTACTTTGGCGAGATGCAGAGATAAAATTATGTCACTTATTAAATGGACTCCAATGTCCTTAGATTCATTTGATGAAATGGATCGATTTTTTGACTGGCCAACAAATATGAATATTTCAGCTGGTTTTACACCTGCGATTGATGTTTGGCAAGACAATGAAAATGTTTTTGCAGAATGTCCTTTAGCTGGTGTTGATCCAAAAGATGTTAATGTTTTTGTTGAAAATGATGTTTTAACAATTCAAGGTAAAAGTGAAAAGAAAACTGAAGTTGATGAAAAAGAATATTATCGCAAAGAAGTCCGTTGCGGATCTTTTTATCGTTCAGTTGCTTTACCAACTTCTGTAAAAAATGAAAATGTCAAAGCTGAATTTGAAAATGGTATTTTAAAAATTATTTTACCAAAACAAGAAAGAGTAAAACCAAAAAAGATTGATGTAAAAATAAAAAGTTAATTTATGCAAAACCAAAAAAATATTATCATTCAGAACTCACTTAAATTAGTGAAAAATTGTCCAGTGTGCTCAACAAAATACACAATTCCAATGGCAGATGTGGTGCAGGAACTGGAAACCGGTTATCTGGTTTATTTTTCCTGCGCTAATTGTAAAAGTTCTTTACTAACTCAAATTTCTGAAATGCCGTTTGGTTTAATTGGTTCAGCAATGTTAACTGATTTAGAATTAAATGAAGTTTTAAAATTTAGAAATTCAGAAAAAGTTAGTGTGGATGATGTGTTGGAGGTTTATCAGAGTTTAGAGTGTCCACAGACAATGTCATCCTGAACGACCTTTAGAGTTATTAAGAGTGAAGGATCTGTTGGAAAAAGAAATTAAGAAATTAGGGAAAATAAAAAAGCCACGCACTTTTTAAAAGCGGTGGCAAAGATATTTATTGTTCATTACAACAAAATCAAAAAACGATTAGACCAATAACTAGATATGTAATTTTCATTTATTGGTTTATCATATTCTGTAACAGTAAAACCAAAATTTTTTTGGATATTGTATATAATATTTGTAAAAAAAATATTATCCAAGTAGACTATTTCTTCATCGCCAAATATATTTATTGTTTTACATTTGGTTTTAAATACGCCGACCTTTAGAACAACATAATGGCGACAAAAATAAAAATTTTGATCATTATATTTTGATATTGTTGTAATTATAAATTCAAAATCCTTTTTTAACTTAATTTTAAGTTTCCCATTCCAGATTTTGAGATTAAATTTTTTCAAGATATCCATGGGTTGGTTCCCAAATATTTTGTTTTTTGGATACAGCATAATTTACCTCCTCATTTTGATTTGTTAATTTCTGTCATTTAGTTAATTCATTTTTATCTTAAATTATATAAATTAAAAAGTCAAGTGTGCCTTTCCGCCTTCGCCACTAATCCCGAGTGCTCGGGACTACTGGACTACGGCGGACAGGCTTAAAAGTTTTAATAATTAATATTCGTGATTATTTGTAAATAATTCGCGAAAAAATCGTAAATAAATTTATGTCAAAAATACTTGGTATCGATCTCGGTACAACAAACAGCGCTGTGGCTATAATGGAAGGTGGTAGCCCCAAAATTTTAGAAAACAAAGAAGGAAATAGAACAACTCCTTCAATGGTTGCAATTAATAAAGCAAATGAAAGATTAGTTGGTTTGCTTGCTAAACGGCAAGCAGTTACTAATCCAACAAACACTTTGTTTTCAATTAAACGATTAATTGGTCGCCGTTGGGAAGATGAAGAAATTCAACGCGATTTAAAAACAATGCCTTTTAAAATTAAACAGGCAGGAGTTGGAATTAAAGTTGAAATGAATGGAAAAGATTACACACCACAAGAAATTTCCGCAATGATTTTGCAAAAATTAAAAGCTGACGCAGAAGAAAAATTAAATGAAAAAATTGAAGAAGCTGTAATTACGGTTCCAGCTTACTTTGATGATTCACAAAGACAAGCTACAAAAGAAGCTGGAGAAATTGCTGGTTTAAAGGTAGCGCGAATTGTGAATGAACCAACAGCAGCAGCTTTGGCTTATGGTTTTGAAAAGAAAAAAGGTCAGCAAATTGCTGTTTATGATTTAGGTGGTGGAACTTTTGATGTGTCAATTTTAGATGTTGAAAAAGATACAATTGAAGTTAAATCAACAAACGGTGACACGCATTTAGGCGGTGATGATTTTGATCAAATATTAATTAATTGGATTATTGATGAATTTAAAAAGCAAGAGGGAATTGATTTGTCAAAAGATCCAATGGCTTTGCAACGAGTTAAAGAATCTGCTGAAAAAGCAAAAATTGAATTATCAACTAGTCAAGAAACAGAAATCAGCCAACCGTTTATTACAACAACAGCTGATGGACCAAAACATTTATCTTTAAAAATGACCAGAGCCAAATTAGAAGAATTAGTTGGTGATTTAGTGGAAAAAACTTTAGAGCCCGTAAAAAAAGCTTTAAAAGACGCAAATTTTGAAGCTAAAGATATTGAAGAAGTTATTTTAGTCGGCGGGATGACAAGAATGCCATTAGTACAAAAAACAGTTGAAAAGTTTTTTAACAAGAAACCAAATATGACTGTTAACCCAGACGAGGTTGTAGCTTTAGGCGCGGCTGTGCAAGCAGGTGTATTGCAAGGTGATGTTAAAGATGTTCTTTTGCTTGATGTGACGCCTTTGACTTTAGGAATTGAAACTTTGGGCAGTGTGGCTACTCCTTTGATTGAAAAAAATACAACAATTCCTACTTCAAAATCTCAAGTTTTTTCAACTGCCGCGGACAATCAGCCTTCTGTTGAAATTCATATTTTACAAGGTGAAAGACCAATGGCTGAAGATAACAAAACATTAGGTAGATTTATTTTAGACGGAATCCCGCCAGCGCCAAGAGGCTTACCACAAATTGAAGTTAGTTTTGATATTGACGCAAATGGTATTTTAAGTGTAAAAGCTCAAGACAAAGGAACTGGCAAAGAACAGCATGTTACAATTACAGCTTCAACTGGTTTAAATAAAGATGAAATAGAAAAAATGAAAAAAGACGCGGAAGCGCATTCTGAAGATGATAAAAAAAAGAAAGAACAAATTGAAATTAAAAATATGGCTGAAACTTTATATTATACAACTGAAAAAGCTTTAAAAGACGCTGGAGATAAATTACCAGAAGCAGATAAAAAATCTATAAATGAAAAAATGGAAATTCTTAAATCTGTAAAAGATAAAGAAGATATTGACGCAATTAAAAAAGCAACTGAAGAATTGAGTACCGAAGCGCAAAAAATTGGACAGGCGATTTATCAACAGCAATCCGCCTCCGCCGAAAACGACCCTAATGCTACGGCGGACAAGCAAGCTGAAGGTGAAAAAAATAAAGAAGAAAAAAAAGATGATAAAAAATTTGAAAAATCTGATGAGAAAGATAAAGATGATAAAAATAAAAAAGAGGAGGGTGAGTTTGAGGAAGTTAAGAAGTAATTGAGTAATTAATTTAAATTAAATTAAAAAATTTATGAACAATCAAAACCAACAAAACAATCCAAACCAAAATCAACAAAAGCAGATGCAAATCAAAATTGATGACAACACTTTAAAAGGCGCTTATGCAAACGCAATGCAAGTTTTTCATTCAAAAGAAGAATTTGTATTGGACTTTATGAATCTTTCTCCACATCAAGGCGTGGGAGTTGTAAGCTCTAAAATTATAATGTCACCCGGACATTTAAAAAGAGTAATTTCTGCTTTGCAAGATAATTTATCTAAATATGAAAATCAGTTTGGCAAGATTGAAGAAGCAAATGCGCCAAATAATGAATTAGGTTTTAAAGTTTGATTCAGTCCTGTCATGAGGAGTAGTCCTCTTAGTGTCACGACAAAGGATCCCTTAATTTTCAAGTTGCATTTTGTTTTAGTATAAAGTATTATTTGCAAACCTCGGGATCCTTCGTTCTTAACTACCCTAAATAAAGGTCACTCAGGACAGGGTAAAAATATGAATAAAGATTATTATAAGATATTAGGAATTGATAAGACAGCTTCACAGGAAGAAGTTAAAAAATCCTTTAGAAAAAAAGCTCACCAACATCATCCAGATAAATCAGGTGGCGATGAGATTAAATTTAAAGAAATTAATGAAGCTTATCAAACTCTTGGTAACAAAGAAAAACGCGCTCAATATGATCAATTTGGGTCTGCTTTTAGTTCTGCAGGAACAGGTAGCGGACAAGGTGGATTTGGTCAAGCAAATTGGCAAGATTTTGCTAGACAGTACGGAGCGCAACAAGGTGGTGGATTTAGAACAAATATAAATTTTGATGATTTTGATTTAGGAGATATTGTTGGAGATATTTTTGGCTTTGGCGGTAGTCGTTCACGCAGTCGCAGTCGCACGCAAGTTGGCGAAGATATTCAAATTCAAATGACAATTGATTTCCGCGAAGCTGTTTTTGGCGCTGAAAAGATTATTATTTTAGATAAACAAGAGATTTGTGATAAATGTGAAGGAAAAGGATTTGAAAATAAAACTAAAATAATTACTTGCCCGCAATGTAATGGGTCTGGACAAATTCAACAAACTCAACGCACAATTTTTGGAGCATTTTCAACAGCAACAATTTGTCCGACTTGTAAAGGTGAAGGTAAAAAGCCAGAAAATTATTGTTCAAAATGTCACGGAAGTGGCAGGATTAAAATTAAAAAAGAAATAAAAATTACAATTCCTGCTGGAATTAATATTAATGAAACAATAAAAATTTCTGGACAGGGGAGTGCTGGTTCAGAAAGAGGCAGAGCAGGGGACTTATTTATTTCTTTTAATATTCAACCAAGTAAAGAATTTACAAGAGATAATTATAATATTTTATCAAAAGCAGAAATAAATATTTCACAAGCTTCTTTGGGAGACAAAATCAAAATTAATACTTTAGATGGTTTAGTAAAATTAAAAATTCCTTCTGGAACTCAATCTGGAAAAATTTTTATTTTAAAAAATAAAGGTGTGCCAGTTTTAAATTCATACGATCGCAGAGGTAATCAACAAGTTGAAGTTACAGTTAAAATTCCAACACGGCTTTCAAGAAAACAAAAGAAGTTGTTAGAAGAATTGAAAGAGGATTTTTAAAATTATTTAATTTTATTTTATTAAAAATCAGCACTGTGTGTTTGCTGGTTTTTTATTTTCTAAAATTTATGCTAAAATAAAAGTATAAAAATATGTTGGATAAAACAATCACATTTCCAAATATTGCAGGAATAACAAATTCAATGAGCTGGTCATTAAATGGTTTTGATTTTTATATTTTACTATTTTTTGCAATAGTAGTTTTGTTGTGTTTCTTTTTTTTGCGTCACAAAATTTTTGCTTTATTGTTTAGTATTTATATTAGTTACTTAGTAATTTTATTTTTCCCATTTAATTTATGGTTAAAAAATTTAAATTTAGAATTAACTGACAAAATAAAAATCTGGGGATTTATTGGGTTGATTTTAGTTTTATTTTTTATATTTTCCCGTTCTTATATATTTCTTAGCCAAAGTGGGGGAGTGATAAAAAGTTTTATTCATTCTTTAATTTATGGAGTTTTAAACGCAGGATTATTTTTGACTTTATTAATATTATTTTTACCTTTAAATTGGTTAACTAAATTTTCTGGAATCAGTTTAAATTTTTTGGGATCAGACACAGCTAGAATTATTTGGATAATTTTGCCAATTATTTTAATTTTATTTATAAATAAAAAAAGAAAACGACCTGGCAGACCAAGTTTGTATTAAATAGCAGTAGATTTTTTTAATTTAATTTGAACTCTTTGAAATATTTTTAATTAATTTATTTTTTATGTTATAATAAGTCTGATTGTGGATAAGATAATTAGTGTTGAGAGGGAAGACTAAAAATATTTTTTAATTAATATATATAACTGAGTATAATATCCCTTACACTCAGTTATATATAATTTGGTTTATGTTACTATATCTAGATGATTATCTCCTCTATTTGAAAACAAATAATTATTCTGATGAAACTGTTTATAATTATGAACGGGATTTATTAATATTTAGTAATTATTTAGATAAAAATTCAATTAATTTTAATAAAATAAACAAAAAAGAGGTAGAAAGGTTCAAGGCATATCTCTCTTCACATGACAGGCAGACTTTGAGAAGTCAGCCCCCTTTTAGTTCACAAAAAAAATTATTAGCTAGATCTATTAATAAAATTTTATCTGCAATTAGAAGTTATTTAAAATATTTAATTGATATGGACTACATATGTCCTGTTGCGCCAGAAGCTATTAAATTACTTAAGACAACGAAAAAACATCCACAAGTGGCTGAGCTTAATGACTTAGTAAAATTGATTGAATCCCCTACCAATTTAGAAAAAAACAAAAAAATATCTGTTCGCAATCGCGCTATGCTTGAAATTTTATTTTCTACAGGAATGAGAATTTCTGAACTAATAAATTTAAGATTAAATCAAATTGATGGGTCTGGTAAGATATTCATTTTAGGTAAAGGCAAAAAGGAGCGATTTGTGTATTTAACTCCCCGCGCTTTTAAATATTTAAGTGAATATTTACAAAATAGAGAAAGTGATTCAAATTATCTATTTATTCCTTATTCTGGTTTGAATGCTTCTAAACAGAATAAAAAAATTTCTGCAAATTATTTACAAATGAAAATAAAAAAATATAGAGAGTTCTTAAGAATTAATGTGCCGACTTCGGCTCATTCTCTGCGTCATGGTTTTGCCACTTATTTGGCTGAATCTGGGGCTAGTGCAGTCGCAATTCAGATTTTATTGGGTCATGAATCATTAGACACAACAACCCGCTATGTTCATGCCTCTGATAGATACGCAGAAAAAACTCATCAAGATTTTCATCCGTTAAAGAAGTAAAATTTATGAAAAAAGATATAAAAAATAAATTAAGTTGGTTTGAAGTTGAAAGCGCTATAAAAAAGGAAATAGCTTGGCTTAAAAACGTGATTTTCCCCTATCAACCAAATAAAAATTTGTTAAATTATTCAGATTATGTTTTTTATAGATTAATAACAATATTAATTGTTTCTGGGGAAATAAAGGTTTTTGAATATGATTATGTTAATGTTGATAAATCAATTTTTTCAGATTTAGACAAAAAACATGGATCAAATTGGCATGATGGAATGATAAAATATTTGGCTGAATATTTTTTAGAAAGAGATTTCAGTGCTATGCAAAATGAGCCAAAATTATACTATGGTCATGCTGACTTGAAAATTGAAAAAGAGAATAAAATTATTTATTTTGAAATAGATACAATAAATATATTTAAACTATTTATAAATTTAAAAGTTATGGAAAATGTTGATATAATATTAATTAATAATAGTAAAATTATAAAATTTGAATTATGAGTTTACTCCGTTTTCAAAGAGATTTTATTTATTTTTTAATAAAAAATAAATACAAAAAATCAACGATTCAAGCATACAAATATGGTTTGAAAGATTTTTTGTCTTTTTTAGAAAGAAACAAACTAACTATTAATGACATGGATGAGTATAATTTAGATAAGTATAAAAAAAGTCTATTAAAAAACAAGATGAAAACTTCAATAAATATTAATTTAAGTTGTTTAAAAAAATATTATGAATTTTTAAATAGGTATAAAAAAATAGCATCACACATTGATTTAGGCAGAATAAAACAAATCAAGATTGATAAAATGGGAAAAAATAATATTGAATTTAAACAACTTAGTAGTATGTTTGATGTGATTTTGAAGAAGAAGGATATTATATCAAAAAGAGATTATATTATTTTTCAATTAATATCAAAAACAGGAATAAGAATATCTGAATTAGTGAAAATTAAAAAAGATGATTTGAAAGATAATAAAATATTTATTAATGGAAATGAATATATTTTGGATAAAGAATTAATTAAAAAAATAAACCATTTTATTGGAAATAAAGATAATTTAAAAAAAGAATATCTTTTAGTTCCTTATAGATCAAGAAAAAATTCAAAAAATAGTGCTTTAACAGTTAGGAGCGTTGAAAGAATAATAAAAAAATATTTCCCTGAATATAGTTATAATGATTTAAAATTAGTTTATTATGATTTCTTATGCAGTGAATTGACTGATATTAAAATAATAAATGAACACAAATTTTATGAAAAAAATGAATTGCAAGATTTAGATAAAATTATTTAACAGAAAAATTAAAAGATGTGCATCGTAAATTTCATTCTGGAAATAAATTACAAAATTAATTTTTAAGATAAAATAAACGCATTAAGTTCTTTATCTTTTTGCATTTTTTTAATATTTTTATTAACTTGATTGTAAAACGCAGGATAATGCTGACGAATTATCCATTTACCTTTATGAAATTGTCTAAAAGGCATTTTTTGATGATGCGCAATTTCGTGCGCTAAAATATTTAAAATTGATTTTATTGATTTTGGTTTTCTGTGTCGTGGAGTATAAATATCAATTGTAATTGTTTTTGTTTTTAAATTAGTATGAGCTAAAGTGTAAGATTTTTTTAAATTTAATACTCCCCTACCCTGCTCATCAACTTGTCTACGCATTATTTTAAAAATGAATCCTTTTAATTTAAAAATCTCGCTAATGCGAGTAAAAATTAAATTAATTTTTTCTTCGTGAGTCATTTTGAGTTTTTCCGCCTTCGCCCCTAAAAAATCCTACTGGACTACGGCGGATACCTGTCTGCCGACAGGCAGGAATTCTTATTTAAAAAACACAGGAGCCTGTCCGCCGGCTTGCCCGCCGTAGCTTTTAGCGAAGGAGGGAGCTAGAGTTTTTTAGGATTGGGGGCGTAGGAGGATTAGGCGACTAAGGTAAATGATTTAAAGGATTAATTGGAATTCCATTTTTGCGAATTTCAAAATGCAAATGAGGACCTGTTGAAAGTCTGCCAGATCCAATTGTACCCGGCATCCCACCAGATAAGCCAATCACTTCACCTTGAGAAATAAATTGATCTTCAGAAACAAAAGATTTAGAAGTGTGTCCATACACTGTTGAAAAACCGTCACCGTGCACTAACATAATATATCCGTATCCTGTCCCATTAATGCTAACTTTTGCAACATAACCAGACGAAGCTGCTTTAATTGGAGAACCTTGCGCTGATTTAATATCAATTGCAGGGTGTTCAAAAAGATATCTAAAAGGATAAGTTGGATCGTGAAAATAAGCTGTAATTCCTCTGTTTGGGACTGGCCACATAAAATCAGAACCGCCCAAAGCTTGAAAATCATTATTTCCAGATAATTTTTGTCTGATTTTTTTTTCTAAATTTATAATATCTGCGTTTATTGAATTTTGCTCTGATTTTAATTGTGCAACTAAAGATTGAAATTTAGATTCTGAATTTCTACTTTCAGAAAGCAAACTTTGTTTTGCATACGAGCGACTTGATAAACTAGATTCTTTTTCTTCTAATTCCGCGATTAAATTTTCTAAAGATTTTTTTTTCTTTTCTAAATTAGCAATATTAATTTCTAAATTAGATTTAAATTCTTTTATTTCTCCTAATGATTGGCTTGTGTTGTTTTGCAAAATTTCAAGCGAATGAAGATGATTATAATAATCTGAAAAAGTATCTAAAGTTAAAACTAATTCAATTGAAGTTTTTTTATCCATTTTATTCATTTGTTGAATAAAATTAGTTAATCGTTTTTTGTTTGTTTTAATGTTTTCTTCAACAGTTGCAATTTTATTTTCTGTCTCATTTATTTCTAAATTAGCTTCGTCAATTTGATTTTTTTTAAGTTGAGTTTCTGTTTTTAATTTATTAATTTCATTATTTAAAATCCCAACTTGGTTGCCAAGAGAAAAAGATTGTTTTTTTTGATAATCAATACTTTTTTGATATTCTGAAATTTGCTCTTCAAGTTGTTTAATTGTGTTTCTTTTTTGCTCTATTTCGTTATTAATTTTTTGCACATTTTGATCCTGAGAAAAACTAATTGAAATTGGAAAAACAAAAAAATTAAACACTAAAATGCATAAAATTATTTTTGTAAATATTTTAAAATTATTTTTGTTTAGCATAAATTAATTATAGCATAATTTAAAATAATATGCATTGTGTAAAAAATGAATAAATATTTTTTATTATGTTTTACCTAATTTTAGCCAAAATGTAATTTTAAGCTTGACAAAAAATGTAAATGTGTGTAAGGTTTATTGTGTAGAAATAATAAATATTTCACACTGTAAAACAAATTAATTAACAATTTATTAATTAAATTAGGAGGAATCTAAAATGGATTCTAGAAAATTTTTTTTAAGTTTGGTTTTTGTTTTTGTTTTGACATTATTTTTTGGATGTCAAAATCCAGAATTACTGGGTCCACAAAATTTAGTAAATGAACCAGTAACTTATACTGGCTACATTGTTCCTGATAAAAGTATTGTTTATACAGAATCAGGAACTACTGCTTTAGGAAATATAAATATTATATCTAGTGTGATTGATATTCAGTTATACATTAAGCTTGATCTAGATAATAAAAAGTTAGATTATTTTAATGCAAAAAATTTGGATTTAACTTTGGAAGTTGTTTTTCAAACAAATCCACATGTTGTTATTCAAGCAACTGAGACGGATTTTATTAATTATTCGCTAATCAAAAAAGAATTCTCACCAAATGAATTTGTTTATAGTTTTAATTTTAATCGCCAAAAACTTCAGGTTGTTGCTCGATCGTGGTCAGATTTAAAAATTAATCCACAAAATAATTGTAATAATAAAATTACTGTGGATGGATTTTGGAACTCCAAATAATTTTTCAACAAAAATACCCCAAGGTTTTAAACTTTGGGGATTTTTTTTAACAACAAAATATCTCCAGTCAAGAGCGAAGGAACTAAATCATTTATTTTTAGTAATTTTTAAAGTTGTTTAGAATTACGAAAGTAAATCAATTCCTTTTTTAATTCTTATTAGACTTTTTTCTTTTCCTAAAACTTCCGCTACTTCAAATGGACCAGGAGAATTTTTTCTACCTGTTAAAGCAACGCGCAAAGGCCAAAGCGTGTCCCCTGTTCCCAAATTTTTAGCTTTGATTAATCCAATAATTAATTGTTCCAAAGCGCTACGAGTCCAGTTTTGTTCAGGAATTTTTTCTAATTCTTTGTGCAAAAATTCTAATTTTTGTTTTGCGTCAATTAAATCAGATTTTTTCCATTTTAATAATTCTTTATCATAATTTATTTTTTTAAAAAAATATTCTGTAGCTTCTGAAATTTCAGAAAGTTTTTTAATTCTTTCTTGCTCTAAAGCAACAACTTTTTGAATATATTTTTCATTGTAACTTTCAGAGTCAACTAAATTATTATCAATTAAATAAGGCAAACAAAGTTCAGCAAAATTTTCTAAATTTAATTTACGAATATAAAATCCGTTCATCCAATCTAATTTTTCTTTATCAAAAATTGCTCCAGCTTTGTGAACTTTTTCTAAAGAAAATTCATATTCAAGTTTTTCTAAAGTAAAAATTTCTCTTTCATCTCCTGGATTCCAACCAAGAAGCGCAATATAATTTATTAGCGCTTGCGCTAAATATCCTAATTTTTTAAATTCTAAAACTCCAACTGCTCCGTGTCGTTTTGATAATTTAGATTTATCTGAAGCTAAAACCATTGGCAAGTGCGCAAATTTTGGAGTTTCCCAATTAAAATAATTATATAAAATAATATGTTTTGGTGTTGAAGGCAACCACTCTTCTGCTCTGATAATGTGAGTAATTTTCATTTCGTGGTCGTCAACTACATTTGCCAAATGATAAGTTGGGTAGCCATCTGATTTTAAAAGTATTTGGTCGTCAATTTCTTCGTGATTAAATTCAACTTGACCTCGGATTAAATCAATGAATTTTGTTTTGCCTTCTGGAATTTTCATTCTAACAACACAAGGAATTTTAGCTTTTAATTTTTTTTCAATTTCTTCTTGAGTTAAATTTAAACAGCGACGGTCGTATTTTGGCGCTTGCTTGTTTTGCTCTTGATTTTGTCGCATTTTAACTAAAGTTTTTTGAGTACAAAAACAATAATATGCTTTGCCTTCTTGCACAAGTTGTTCTGCGTATTTTTTATAAATTTTTATTCTTGAAGATTGATAAGGAATATTATTTAAATTATCTGGTTTTATTTTTGCCCATTTTAAACCATCTAAAATCGAATCAATACTTCCCTCTTTAAATCTTGCTTGATCTGTGTCTTCAATTCTTAATAAAAATTCACCATTATTTTTTTTAGCAAATAAATATGCAAAAAGCGCAGTTCTTAAACTGCCAATGTGTAAATCACCTGTTGGGCTTGGAGGAAATCTAGTTTTTATTTTATTATTTGTCATATTAGTTTAGCACGCGAATTTTCAGAATTACCTAAAATTTACGCGAATTTAATTCTGGTTTATTATGGTTATTTTGGAAATTCGTGTGCTATTTTTTAATGAATTTGTAAAAACCAACCACGAAAATCTCACAACCGCGTTAAAGATTCTTTTAAATCGGCGCGGTTCTTTTTTTAATCTATAAATCCATTCATACGAGCTCTGTAAATTTTCAGGAGCTCTTTTTATTTTTCCTGAAATGTAATCAAACGCACCCCCAACTCCAATTGCTAATTTCACACTTGGCATTTTTGATAAATTTTCATTAATCCATTTTTGCGCGTGTGGATGATTTAAAGCGACAAACAAAATATCTGTTTGAAAATTATTTATTTTTTCAATAATATTATGTGTTTCAAAAACAGAATAATTAATTTGTAAATTTGGATTTTGTTTTTTTAAATTTTCTGCAGTTAATTCAGATGTGTTGTTGTAACCGCCCAGTAAAAATATTTTATTATTTACTAATTTACAAATTTCAGGAATTAAATCAGCGCCAGTTATTATTTCTTTAATAATATTTAATTTTTCATCATTTCTAGTTATCCCCCACCAAGCAATTTTTAATCCAATAAAAAATTTCAGAATTCTAGAATTTTTATTTTTTATTAAATCTAAATATTTTGTTGCTAATTTAATCCCGTACCCGTCTGCAACTGACAACCACGAATTATTAATTATATTTTTAAATTCTGCATCTTTTTGCGCTTCAAAAATAAATTCAGGATTAGTTGTTACTAATTGATGTTGCTCGTTTGTATTTGATAATAATAAATTCTTAATTTTATCTAAAACTTCATTTTTAGAAATTATATTAATTTTTACATCTAATATTTTAATTTGATTCATAAATTAATTTTAGCAATTTATTATTGATTTGACAAATTTTGAATTTTTGTTATAATAAAATTATAAAAATTTTTATTAATAACTAAACAAAATGGAGGGAATAAATTGAAAATAGCAAATATTGATGGAGAGTTGGTTATTAAGTATGGAAGGAAGAAAATTTTAGATTTATTGAAAGACAAAAAAACACAACAGGAATTAGAGAATTTTTTACAAGGCACATCAAAAGAAATTCTAATTAAATTTTGTGGGAATAGAAAAGATAATAAAAAGAAAGAGAAAAAAATTCAAAGTGTGGTAGCGAATTGGGAAGAGAATTTGATTAGAAAGGTTTTAGAGGGTACAAAATTTGAAAAAAAATTAAAAAACGCACTTAAATAAAAAATCAATTAGGTGCGCTATTTTTTTACTGCATTTTTATTAAATAATATCCATCAGTTTCTAAGTTATCTTGATAAATAATTTTTTGTCCAGATTTGTTAAGTTTATTTTTAGCTTTGTGATCAATTATTTCAAAATCAGCAGGTAAAGTGATTTGACTTGTGAAATCAGTTAAAGATAATCCTGGTTGTTTTTGAACAATTAAATTGTATTGCAAATTATTTTTTTGATTATTAAAATTTAAAAATCCAAATATTTTTTCAAAGAAATTTTCATCATTTTTTTCAAGTTTAAAAGGTAATTTATATTTTAAAATAATTTCTTTTGATTCATTTGGTTTTAAACTTAACCACCCAGCGAAAACAGTTTTATCAAATTCTTCAGTAATTCTAACATTAAATTCTTCATTTAAAATAGGATTTTTTTCAATATTTTTTAAATCAACATCTTCAGTTAAATTTATTTGATTGTCAGCCGCAGCTTTAACAAGAAAACTTGGTTTAATTTCAAAACCATTTGCAGAAATTAATTTACTATTTTTTGGAACATAAAATTTAATATAATCTACATTTTCTGCTTTTTCAAAAATATCATTTAAATCCCCGTTGTGTTTTCTTTTTAAAGAAACAGTATCAATTAAATCTCCATTAGAATTTATTTCAACAAAATGAGAAATTTGATTTTTAATTACTTTATCTGTTTTTCCACCTGCTAAACTAGCGTGAAAAATTGCAAGATAATCACCTTGTGTTTGCGCGATTTTTCCAGACCAAGAAAATTCATTTGCAACTTTTTGCATTTCATTATTTTTAAACCACAAAAGAATATTTTTGTTGGATAAATTATTAAAAATTGTTTGCGCAAAAGTTGGTGTTTGATCAATTTTTAAATTAAAAATTTTTTCTAATAATTTTGGCATCAAATCCGCAATAATTTGTTTTGGTTTATTTTTTTCTTTGTTATATTCATATTCAACAGCCATTTGAATTTCTTTAGTAAAATTTTCTTGTGAAATTGTTTTTTCATAATTTGGCATTTCAATTGGACCAGTTATTTTTAGCAAATCTTTTATTAGATCAGGCGTTAGTGTAATTATTCCGTCCAAAGTTGTTCCCCCTAAAGTGTCTTCATAAAATAATGAGATTTTTTTTGCAGACGCTTCCCAATCTGCAAACCAATTTGCGTCCCAAATTTTCCAATCAGGTGAAAAATGTTGTAGTTGTTTTGGAGCTTCAACTTGCATTTTAGTTGAGGCTTTTAAATCATAAAATCCTCCACCAGGAATTTTTAAATTAATAATTTTTGCGTTTTGAATTTCAATTAAAGCATAAGACCCCATAAAACCGCCAGTTGGTCTGATTTCAGAATTGTTTTGAAAAATAATTAAATATCTCATTATTTTATTTTGTCCTAAAAATGAATCTAAAAAAATATTTAAAGTTTTCAATTTATTTATATAATTTTTTAAAGCTGGCAACGAGGATTTAAATAAAATTAATTTTTCAATATTTTCTTCATCAATATATTTGCTTAAAATGTCAACATCAATTTTATCTGCCTTATTTAAAAGTTCTAAAATTTGTGGTTCAATTTGTTTTAATTTTTCAGAAGTTAATTTAATTTTTTCACTTAATTTGTTTTCTGAATTTGTGTTTGAATTTATTTTTTCTAATTCTTCACTAAGCTTAGAAATATCTTGACCAAGTTCCGCAGATATTTGCCCAATTAATAATAAATTTTCAGCTTGTTGCGCTTCAGGAATAATTTTAATAATTTGTTTGCTAAAAATTCCTAAATTAGATAAATAATTTCGCGCAATTTTAAAATTAAAATACGCTTGTTCAAAATATTCATTTGCTTCATTAAAATCTAAATCTTTTGTTAAAATAGAAGCGTCTTTTAATAAATCTAATCCTTGAATTGATTTGCCTAAAACCTGTCCTTTGATTTGATTTGTTTTTTGTTTTAAATTTAAAATTTGTAAAGGCAAAACAATAATTAAACAAACTAAAGCAAATGATAAAATTGGTTTAAAATTAATTTTTATTTTTATTTTTTTAAAAGCGGATTGCGTTGAAATTGGAATTGGAACTTTAGCAAATTTTGATTTTTTAAAAAATAAAATAAAAGTTTTTAAATTTAAAATAAATGATTTTGCTAAATTAAAAAAAGCTAAAGTTGTGTTTTTAATTAACCACCAAATTGATTTAAGCGAACGATCAACAATAAAATCTAAAACGCGAAATGGGAAAGTTATAATTTGCCAGATTAAATTTAAATTAACTTTTATTACTTTAAATATTTTTTGCGCTAAAGTTAGGTCGCTAAAATCTGTTTGAATTATTTGCGATTTTTTTGTTTCTAATTCTAAAAAATTTTGTGTTAGATCAAGCTTAATTTTTGATTTTATTTTTTGTTTTTCTGGTTTGTAGTATTTAATTTTTTCAATAATTCCATCAGATTCATCTGGCGATTCAAAATCAATTTTTGGTTGCTGATCAATTTGTTGAGTATCTTGTTTTCTTTTTTTTTCCTGAACAAAATTGCTAAACCAATCTTCTGTGTTAAAATTTGGAGTTGAAAAATTTGGTAAATTGTGAAGAGGTTCTTTTTCTTGAAATTCTAATTTCAATAAATTTTTATTTGGATGTTTTAAATCAAGCAAGTGATTTGATAAATTATGTTTTTGATTTGTAAAATTTATTTTTGATTTTATTTTTCCTGCCCGCCGTAGCTTTGGCGAAGGAGGGCTGTTGTCTAGTTTTTCTTTATTTATAGAAACAGGAAAAACAAAATCCTCTGCCCAGTTATCTGATTGAATTTTTTTAAATTTATTTTTTAATTTATTTTTTTGCATATTAAAAAATTTATTGTCCCGAGTACTAGGGATTATCCACACTTTAACATTTTCTTAGTTAAATTATATCATAAATAAAAAAAATCTACGAGCAATTTTAACTCGTAGATTGAGAAATTTTGAGTTTTTTATCTTTAAAAAAATTACGAGTCACTAATCTGACGACTTTGTGAGTTTAAATCACCTAAATAAACAAATAAAAACACTAGTGCTAATATATTTATTAATATCGCCACTCCAAGTATTATATCAATGATAGTAATTAAATTCCATTCATTTTTTGTTGTTAACCCTAATGTTAGAATTAATGCAAATTCAAATAAAATAGAACTCCACAACCATTTTTTGCCTTTTTTAATTTTTTCGGAAAGTGTTTTTTGTAATGGCATATTTTAGTCCCTCCTTTGATTTTATTGTGAAATGAAGTAAAATTAATTTGTAAAGAAAGTTTAAAAAATTAAATAAATTATGTCAAGCTCAAAATTATCAATTTTAAATTTATTTTTAGCAATTTTATTAAGTTTTAATATTTTTGTTTTTCAATCCCCTATTTTAGGAATTATTTGTGGTGTTTTATTTTTAATTTTATGCAGTTGGTTAATAAATAAAAAAAATATTATTTTTGGTTTGCTAAAATTTTTATCAATTTTAATTATTATTTTAAGCCTGATTTATTATTTTTATGAATTAAATAATTTTGTAATTGTTGGGTTTTTAGTTTTGTCAGCTTTAGTTATTTTATTTTTAAATATTTTAAATAAAAATAATTACAAATTACAAGTTACAAATTACAAGTTACTTTTTAATTATAAAAAAATATTATTTGTTTTATTTTATTTAATTTTACTTACAACTACTTATTTTTTACTTAAACAAGGCTCAACTTTAGAATCAGTTCGCACACCTTGGCACTTTGTTTCTAAATGGTTTTTTGTTTTATATTTTGTAACCTCAGCGTGGTTAATTTTTATATTAACACGCTTAAAAACGGTTTCTGTTTTAATTTTAAGTAGTTTGCATTTATTTTTTACATTTTCAATTGCTAATATTATTTTTCCTTTAGGCTTTGGTTACGATCCATTTATTCATCAAGCAACTGAAAAATATATTCTTGAACACGGGTTTATTTTGCCAAAACCATTTTATTATTTAGGTCAATATTCTTTAGTTATTTTTTTTACTAAAATTTTTCAAATTTCACACATAATTATTGATAAAAATTTAGTTCCTTTGCTTTCTGCAATTTTACTACCGTCAACAATTTATTATTCTTTTAAAAAAATATTCCCTAATCTCTATTCTCTATTCCCTATTTTTATTTTTTTATTTATTCCTTTTTCAATTTTAACTTTTACAACACCTCAAAATTTAGCTGATTTATTTGTAATTATTTTAGCATTTTTAGGTTTTGCTTGTTTAAATAAATCCCACATTTTACCACAAAATATTAAATCTAACACAGAAAGGGATAAACAAATTTCAATTTATTTTTTAACTTTGTTGGTTGTTGCAATTTTAATAATTCACCCAATTGCTGGTTTAGCTGGAATAATTTTTTTGTCTGTGTTGTGGGTAGATAAATTAAAAATAAAAACTTGGTTGCGTAGATTAGTTTATACTTTTTTATGTTTTTTAATGTTAATTGCTTTTGTTATTTTGTCTTTTATTTCCAGATTTGAAATTAATTTTGTAAATAATTTTAATTTAATTAATTTTTTTAAAAATTGTTTTAGATTTTTTCCTGATTTGCACTTGAACACAAATATTGTTCACCTTGTTACAACTGTTGCTTATTTTATTTGGCAACCTTTAGTTTTATTTTTAATAATTTTAATTTTAGCATTTTTTGGATTTAGATATTTTAAAAATAAATTACAAATTAAAAATTACGAATTACTAATTACTTTTTTAATTTTACTAATAAATTCTATTTTAGTTTTTTCTTTTTTAGATTTTGATTTTTTAATTCTTTACGAACGCGGAGATTTTGCTTTAAGGATTTTTAATCTAGCTGTTTGGTTTCTTGTGCCTTTAGCATTATATTTTATATTTTTTTATCTTTATATTTTTATATCCAAAAATAAATATATAAAGTTAATTATGTTTTTAATTTTAGCTAGTATCTTAACTGGTTCTTTATATTTTTCTTATCCGCGAGCAGACCGTTATTTTACTTACCGCGGTTTTAATTCTTCAATTTACGATTTTAATGCTATAAAATATTTAGAAAAAAATACAAACGAAACTTATGTTGTTTTAGCAAATCAGCAAATTGGAGCAACAGCTCTTACAATTTATGGATTTCATTATTTTGATGATAAATATTTTTTTTATTCAATTCCAACAGGCGGTGAATTGCACAAAGTTTTTTGGCAAATGGTTTATGAAGAACCAACTTATGAAAAAGCAAAAATTGCAATGGATTTAACGGGTGTAGATGTGGTTTATTTTTATTTACCAGATTATTGGTTTAATTTAAAAAAACTCTTTCCAGTTGCTTTGAAAGAGTCTAGTGGCTTAGAAATTTTAGAAAATGGAAAAATTTGGGTTTTTAAATATATCAAAAAATAAATATTTTTAAATTTTAAATTAATTTTTCTAATTTTTTAATATATTTTTCAACTCCAATTTCTTTAACTGATTCAACGCAATTGGTTGACATATTTGCTAGTTGTTTTTTATTTTGTAAACTAAATTTTAAAATTTTTAATAAATCTTCTGTATCACCAGCTTCAAAAGTAAAGCCGTTAAAATCATCTTTAATAAATTCAATCCCGCCAATTCGCGCAGCTAAAACTGGCACACCATTTGATAAACTTTCAAAAATAACTGTTGGTGAATTTTCGTAACATAAAGACGAAACAATTGTTGCGTTGGTCTGAACAAAAATTGTGTTCAACTCAGAATTAGGAATGTAGCCTTTGAAAATAATTTGAGAACAGTCACTAGCTAATTTTTTAGCTTCATCTAATGCTGTGCCTGTGCCTGCGATTAGAAGGTTAATGTTTTTATTATTATTTTGTTCAGATAATAATTTTTTAAAAACATTTATTAAAAATAAAACACCTTTGTATTTTTCAACTTGCCCAAGAAAAAGAAAAGTAAATTTATTATCATTTGCAATATTAGCAAATGTTTTAATGTTTTGGTGCCTGTCCGCCGTAGCCCTGCCTTGCCGGCAGGCAGGTTTAGCGAAGGAGGATTTTAATGTTTTTATGTTGATTGGATTTGTGAGAATTATTTTTTTAGATTTTGGAAAAAATCTTCTTTGATTATAAAATTCAAGTAAAAATTTTGATGATGAAATTATAATTTCAGGATTATTAAAAGCCCAGCGATTATAAATTTGATAAAGTTTTGTTAAGAAAAAATTGTGTTGCCAAGAGTTTTCTTCGTTTTTTAAAATTAAACCAGATGGTGTTGCAAGTTGAACTTCGTGAAGTGTGTGGATATTTTTTACTTTGCATTTTTTAATTGCGCGACAAGTTAAATATCCAACACCTTTTAACATATGAGTCATTGAAACTTCTGGTTTTTCTTTTTTTAAAATATATTTAATTACCCAATAAGAATGCAAGTTAAACATATCAAAAGCGTGCCAAAATAGTCGTAGAAATGGTCTGTGAGCGTATTTATTTATATTTAAGTATGAAAACAGGTTTAAAGGATAAAAACGATAAATAATTAAGTTGTTTTCAATAGTTTTTTTAGGCAACAAACTGCGTAAATTTTTAAATTCACAAATTGTAATTATAAAAATTTTATGATTTGTTTTTTTAAATCCTTTGACAATATTATTAACCACTGTTTCAGCGCCACCTTTTGTGTAAGGCGCAAAAACTGAAGTGATAAGGCAAATGTGCTTTCCCGCCTTCGCCTTTAACAACTCTACTGGACTATGGCGGGCAAGCCCTTTATTTTTTTGAGTTGGTAGTTTAAATTTATAATAGTTAATAATTTTTTCACAAATTTTTTTCCAATTATATTCTTTTTCAACTTTTTTTCGTCCTTCTTGCCCAAATTGTTTTGTTTTTTCTGTATCGTTTATAAAAAATAATAATTTTTTTGCAAGATCTCGGGCGTCATTTGGTTTAACAATTAAACCAGATTTATTTTTATCAGATGTAACTCGTAATCCTGGCCAATCTGAAACAACAACAGGAGCGCCACAAGCCATTGCTTCTACTGCTGTAATTGAAAAACTTTCAGTTGGCTGCGTTGATGGAACTGGAACAACAGTTGCTAAATTATAATAAAGTGGCAATTCATTATGATCAATATTGCCCAAAAAAATTACTCCAAAGTGAACACTAAATTTGTTCACTAATTTTTTATAATAATTTAATAAATTACCTTCTCCTGCAATTAATAATTTTACATCTTGATGATTTATAATTTTTATTGCTTTTATTAAAACATCAATTCCTTTAAAAAAATGGGCTTTGTCCAAAGCTTGGGCAGTAAAAATTATTTTGTCTGTGTCTTTTAAATTTAATTTATTTTTAATATTTTCAGTATTTAAATTTGGTTTGAATTTTTCAATATCAACACCGTTTGGTACAACTTTAAATTTTTCAGAATATTTAAAATAATATTTTTTGATTTTTGAATGACGCGCGTAATCATCTGATAAAACAAAAACTTGGTCAACTGTTTTAAATAAAAACGGTGCAATAATTTTTTGGTGTAAATTATTAACAAATTTTGTAATTCCCTTGCCAACCATATCCATTTGATAATGAAAAATAATTTTTGGACATTTTTTTCTTTTAATTTTTTTTAAAAACCACAAAAATTCTGCAACACCAAAATACGGATAATACAAATGAACTACATCAAAATTTTTAACTAATTTCATAATTTGTGGCGCAAAATCTGCATAACCAAAAGAAAATAATGGTTTAAATAATTTTATTTTAAAATTTCCTTGTTTATAATCAATTTTTCTGTCAGCTAAAAATACTGTCACATTATGTGACTTTCCAATTTCATTTGCAGTGTAAAAACACGCTGTCCCCATTCCGCTTGAAAGTGGAGGAAACACTGGACTAATGTAAGCGATTTTCATATTGATTTTTTCCGCCTTCGCCCCTAATCCCGAGTACTCGGGACTACTGGACTATGGCGGATAAATTTCTAGTTCAGTTTTAAATTTTTTTTAATTTAAAAAAATTTAAAACTGCATTAAGAGCCTGCCCGCCGTAGCTAGGATTTTTTAGAGTTGAGGCGAAGGAGGGTTAGGCGAATTTACCGAAAAATTCCACAACATCTTGAACAAATTGGTAATAATTTTTTATTTATTGAATCACGAAATAATTTTAATTTTTTCCCTTGCCAAATTTGTTTTATTGTTTGTGAATTAAGATTACCAATTATATAATCTGGATAATCTGCGCAAATAACAACATCACCATTATGACGAATATCGATTTCTCTGTTAACAGCGCCACATTTTTTATAATTAAATAATTCTTGATGATTTTGATAATATTTTGCAATATTTTTAGTTTTTAAATTAGGAAAAATCAAAATTGGTTTTTTGTAGAGTTTATTTTTTCTTATTTTTTTAATTAAATTTTGAATTTTTTCAGCATCTTGCGCAATTTGTTCATTTTGAAAACCTTGCCAACTAGTCGCTGAAATATTAAATTCATTTTGCATTCTTTTTTCATATCTTTTTCCTGTTTCTTCATTAGTGAACCAACCCAACTGTAAAATACTCATATCAATCGCAGGATTTTTTTCAATTTCTTGCAGTAAATTTTCAACATTATTTATGTTATTTTTATTTAAAGTGATAATTGTTTTGATTAATGGTTTGTATTTGTAATTTTTACTTTTTTCATAAATTAAATTTAATCCAGACATTACTTTTCCAAAAGTGCCAGGAACTTGAACAATAAAATCGTGAATTTCTTTTGTGCCAATTAATGAAACATCAATTGAATCAACTTTATTTTTTAAAATATCATCTGAATATTTTTCAAGCAAAACACCATTTGTATTAATTGTGCAAATTAATTTTTTA
>Ga0265594_1000274_pt1 | contig 42421 bp, 39 predicted proteins | sample saktaG_11_FD_190147 | JGI IMG/M metagenome (GOLD analysis project Ga0265594, IMG submission 190147) | Saline water microbial communities from Sakinaw Lake, British Columbia, Canada - sak_2011_5_24_80m | ecosystem: Environmental > Aquatic > Non-marine Saline and Alkaline > Saline ... | reverse complement strand
CATCTGGCGTTCGACGCCCGCATTCGGGTTCGGCGATTTCAACCCATACCAAGCTGAACTTCTCCTACAGTTCGGCTGCCTTGGCGCGATCACCGCCAACGGCACCTCATACCTCGCGCCCGGGAACGGCAGCACGCAGACGAACGCGATACAGCTGCGCGTGCCGCGCGCGGGGATCCTCAAAAATCTGCACATCCAGCAGCGCGTCGCATCCGGTGCGGCCGGTCGCACCGACATCTACACCGTCCGCGTGAACGGTGCGGACAAGGCGATCACCTGCACGCTCAATAACGCGACCTCCGGCGAAGATACCACGCACGCGGTCGCGGTTGCACAAGGCGACGCGGTGAGCATCAAGCTCGTCTCCAATAACGCATCCGATGCAAGCGCAGACGTGTCCGCCTCGCTCGTGCTCGTGTGAACTTCAAAAGTGAAGAATCGCTCTTCTTATGAGTGTTACCGCTTTCGTCAGGCTTCATAAAGCTGACGGTTCGGAGGGTTGATGGCGAGGTTTTGAGTCCATGGATAACGATTTTCCACCGGAAATCTATCCAAAAAGCTTAACATTATGTTCGCCTTAGCTAATTTTGCTTTAAATAAGCAACTCATGCTCTCGGATTATGATGGTTGTAAAATAGGAGTGGGTTAATGACAAGGAAGTTGATGGCATCATCGGTTAAGAGGGGCATGAAGGTTTCAGGGTTGTTGGTGGTTTTAATTTTGATAGCGGCGGTCTTCGCGGCGATCGCACCGTTGACGACCGCCTCACAATTTATGACCGAAAAAGAGACCATGAATGCAGCCGGTACGGCCGTCGATCCAACGATGACCTACATGGTCGGTGATACCGCCCGTTATATAATAAATTACAACAATACGGATCCGGCTTACAGCTGCATACTCGATCTTTGGGATATCTTACCTAACGGTAACATTCTTATGTTCGGAAACGATGTCTTCTTCGCTCCCGGTCAGAAACGGATCTTCTACTATAACTATACTATCAACGCCGGGGATGTGAGAGCAGCGGGTACGGATGGTCTATCTTATGACCATATCGCAAATTACGCCCGTACCGATGGAACGAACGAGAACGAAGAGCTAATCATCGACGAAAGGGGCAAATTTTCACAGATAACCTATGATCTTCCACCATCGTTCGACTTCACTTGGGCTGCTAGTGGCTGTTACGAAGTGGAGTTCACTCCCTGGTATACGTCAGGCACGACGATTACGAACCATACGTGGACCTTTGGCGACGGGACGAACTCTGGTATCATCGCAGGACCACCAGGCACAATCACGCACACTTACGCTTCGTGCGGCATGAAGACGTTCCGGCTCTCCGGGTATGACAGCAATGGCTTATATAACGATTGGGCGGACATTATCTACGTGGATTGCGGTCCGACAGCGGTAGCAAAAGCGAGTTCGAGCTGCTTCGAGGCTAATGGGTCAGATATCATCTTCGATGGCTCGGGCTCTTATGGTGAGAGCACTCCGCTGAGCTATTCATGGACATTCACCGGTGGATTTACCGGCGACAACGATAACGCTGCAATCACCACAGTGATGGTCAACGCACCAATAACGGCATCGCTTACGGTGATTGATGCGTTGGGCTGTACTGATAATGCGGAAGTAAGTATCGGGCCCTGTGGCGGCTGTTCACTAAGGCTCTATGGCGCCTTTGGTGAAGGTCCCGGCAATTTTAATGCAATTGATCCTCTCAGCCAATTGTCACCAGAGAGTAAACCGTATACCCAGCCGGAAGGGCCTTTCAATCTGCAAAGTGAGGAAGCGCCGCGCAGTGATTTTATTACTTTTAACCCCGCAATCATGGACCACGAGCATATTCTGCCGGGCATTATTGGTGACTGGTGCGAGTGGGATGACTTCGCAATATGTGACGGCGTGAAGCAGAAGGTCTTCAAGCGGATGTGGTACGAGAATGAGTGGTTCACTGATTACACGATGGATGGCGAGTGGGATTTCGCCACCGATGCTGGTGTGATGACCATGTCGCAGTGGCTCGCGTATCCACAGTGGGACCGCCCAGAGATTAGAGAATGGAACAGCCCCACCATGCCTGATTGGAAAACGAATGCGGATATTTACGGTCCCTCGATTGTGCAGGAGTTCACCTACATGACCCTAGATCAGAACTGGTATCCGATCATGGTCCAGAACGGTAAAGGGCTGCTCATCCCGATGGCCTCGTGGATACTGGGTAACGGTCTCGGCAGTTACGATGCGGAAGGCGACGGCATCCCTGACGCGGTATTTGTGGAGAGCGAACAGACGGTAGGCATCGACATAGACGGTGACGGTATACTGGAGCCCATGGACGCAGATGCCACGGCACTCAATGGTAACGAAAACGTTGTGCTGAAGCTCGAAAGTCAGAAGTTGGATATGGAACATCCAATACAATTCTTCGACCATATCGTAAGGCTATCAGACGTACAGTCACCTGGGTCCTCGGCTGTATTCCATATATGTGATAACGAAGGTGGCGGCAGTCAACGCTGTACCGAAAACGTAGTGATGAGCGTAAACGACGTTCGTACCTTCTACAGGGGGAGACCAGGAAATTCTGCAGAGCGACCCACGTTCTATATACGGTTAATATCAGTACATGCAGGTAATGATACTGCAATCGTTGAGGTTGGTAGATTATTTGGTCAGACGCATGCGAACATACAGGCGAATCCCTATCGGAGTCAGAAGGCGTTCATGGTCGATGGCGTCCTCTACAACGTGGTAGCCATAAAAGCAGAGGACAACTGCTTAGGGTATATCACTTTCAGGCAGTCGTTGCCCAAGATAGATATCATGTTCCTTAATAAACATCTCACGCGTTGGGATCCTGGAGAGATATTGGCTGAGATGCACCCGTTCGACACGGCTCACTATGTTGTCGCCGATGTGATCCCTAGATGGCCAGAGCCACCAGTTTCGCAGCAAGATAAAATAGGTGAGATACTAGCGAAGCCACCATTGGAGATTGATTACATTATTGAGGATCGCGAGTACAGGTACCACGGCGAACTCAAAGAGATCTACGCTGCGGAATCGACCGCGGAATACTGGGACTTAGAGTGGTATCAAACGCAGCCGTGGCAGTTTACCGAGATCAGGCTACCGAAGGACGACCGGTATCTAGTGACGCTTTCGTGGTATGCAAATGAGTCTGGATTTGCTTTGTGGGGTGCGGATCTGAACGAACCAGAGGTTTACGGGACAGGGGAGCGACTTTCTTTCTGGTATGAGGATTGTACCGGACCACTCTACATCGACAGTAAAAAGGACTCGATCCGACTCTTCGGAACTTTTGGTGAAGGCCCAGGAGATTCCAGTGCCGTTGATTCTGCAACTGGCTTGGCACCCGAGCACAAACCGTACACCGATCCGGAAGGGCCCTTTGATCCGGAAAATGAACAAGCACCAGAGAAGGATTTCCTGACGTTCAATCCCGCGTACATGAGGTATACTCTCGGTTATCCAGAACTTGAATTCTTTAAATGTGCAGGCGGCATTGTTTCGATACCCACGGAGAAGGTTTTCAAGCGAATGTGGTACGAGGAGAGTTGGTTTGACGATCACAATGGTGATGGTGCGTGGGATGTCGTTATCGAGCAGTATAACGATGTCCAGAAAAAGTGGCTATTTTACGATGTGATGACTCTAGCGGAATGGAACGCCATACCCGCGTACGAGAAGATTTTAAACCGTTTCAGAATTCGAGAAATGAATGATCAGACACTCCCCGGTTATAATCCAGATGCAGACACCTACGCCCCTTCGATAAACCAGGAGTTCACCTACACGTTTTTGGATGAGGATATAATGCCAGTTATGATTGGTGCTGGAAGCTCGGTACTGATACCAATGGCTTCTTGGAGTCAAAGTAACGGTCTCGACAGTTTCGATGCAGATGGCGATGGTCTCCGTGATGCGGTATTTGTGGAAAGTGAGCAAACAGTAGGCATTGACATAGACGGTGACAGTGTGCTGGAACCCATGGACGCAGATGCAACGGCACTCAATGGTGACGAAAACGTTGTGCTGAAACTTGAAAACAAGCTGTTGCATATAGGAAATGAGATTCGGTTCTTCGATCACACCCTGGTGCTTTGGGACGTGCTGTCCACAGGAACTGACTATCGTGCTGTATTTTCTGTTTGTGACAGCGAAGGTGGTGGCAGTCAGCGCTGCACCGATAACGTGGTGATGAGCACGAATGACGTTCAAACCTTCTACAGAGGGAGACCAGGCAATATTGCGGAAAAACCAGTCTTCTATATTCGGCTCATAACAGCCGATGCAACAACTGACACGGCAGTCGTTGAGGTCGGTAGATTATTTGGCCAGACGCATGCGAATATTCAGGCTAACCCATACCGGAGCCAGAAAGCATTCATGGTCGATGGCGTTCTCTACAACGTGGTAGCTATAAGGGCGGAGGACAACTGCATTGGGTATATTACCTTCAGGCAGACGTTGCCCAAAACGCCCGTCAACCTGTTAGGTAAAGATCTCAAGTGGTGGGGCCCCGGGGAGATATTGCCTGAGATGCCGCCGTTTAACCAGAATCATGATGTCGTCATCGATGTACAAGTCTCCTGGACACGGCCATATTCCCAGCAAGACAAGATCGGGCCTCTTATTCTCCGTCCGCCGATGGAGATTACGTGGATGGTAGAAGACGTTGACCCGAGGTTCAAGATCGCACTAAAAGAAATTTATCGAATAAATGAGATCACTGGAGATGCATTTTGGGCCGAAGAGTGGTTCTGGACGCAACCATGGCAATATACCGCGTTCGTGGTGCCCGTTGGTGAGCTCTATCTGATGACGCTCGCATGGTACGCTCCCGAATCTGAAATCACGATCTGGAATAATGATTCAGCAGAACCCGCTAGCTCCTACACAGGTGAACGTGTCAAATTCTGGTATGATCCGATGGATGATACGGATATCTACGTGAACAGACTCGGAGTATCCCCACCGCCCGTAAACAATCCACCAAATCCCCCCACAAACCTAAAACAACTCAAATCCGACGGGGAGACTATAATACCTGTTGGCAATACGACAGATGAGCGAACAGTTGTTTTTAAAGGAACGGTGAGCGATCCTGATGGCGATAGGGTAAGACTGCAGGTTGAGCTGAGACGGCTTGACGAATACGAGGGGCAGTTCAACGAGACGAAAGGCGACTTGAACAGCAGTGAGTTAGTTGAAAATGGGAGTGAAGCATATACTTCCTTTGAGAATTGGGTTGATGATGATTATCACTGGCGTGCACGTGCTGTTGACGAACACGGCAAGCACAGTGCATGGGTGCAGTTTGGTGATAATGATATCTTAGAGACAGATTTTACGGTAAAGGTTGAACAAACCATAAGTGAACAACCTCAGCTAAAGGCGCCTTGGAGAGGCACAGCAAGAATCACCCAAGGGAATTACGGATCGACGAGTCATTATGATCATGGCACTTGGGATAATACATATGCATTAGATGTAGCTCTGGTTGTTGGTAGTGATGTTCTTGCTCCCAATGCGGGGATTGCAAAATATGTGGACACCAATCCAAGCGGATCTGGGGGAAAAGAGCTGGCTATAGAACATACCGGCCAAACAGGGAAGAAATTTGTAACCGTTTATCTTCACCTTAGTGATATACTCGTCGAAGAAGGGGATTTTATAAAACAAGGTCAAATTGTGGCTAAAAGCGGCGATACAGGTGACGTCACGGGGCCACATCTACATTTCCACATGTGGAGCGGTGTTGGAAGCTATGACTCACATACAATACCAATTGAGCGTTTAATACTGAAGCAAGTAGGTGTCGATAGCAATTTCCGGGAATATGATGCGCGAAAGGGAGAATTAGATGATGATCAGATTGCGGGGAAATATTTTAATTCAAATAATGGTCTCGTAGAGAGAATATATGGCATTCCTGTCGATTTTAGATTCACTAATAATATCTGGAAAGGAGATGACTTGCCTCGTGTTAGATATCTACAAATTTTATTAAATATGAATTCTGATACCCAGGTAGCAATGTCTGGTGATGGGTCACCCGGTAACGAAACAACTGTTTTTGGTAGTCTGGCGGAAAATGCCGTAATAAGATTTCAAGAAAAATACGCTGAGGATATTTTAGAACCTTTAGGATTGCCAACGGGCACGGGTTTTGTGGGTCCAACTACAAGAAACAAATTGAATGAAATACTAAATGAAAAGTTCACTAGTGAATATAAGGCCCAATTTGGTTTACTTACCGTAGGAGAAAGAAAATATGCAATTTGGACTGACATCAAGAACTATAAAACCCCAGATTATCTCCCTGAAGATTTTCCAGAAGAGCTTATTTTAGCTATTGCTTCTACCGAAACAGGTGATTTTGCGCATTGGAATAACGAGCATGTATCTTTTGACTGGGGACGTGGAATCATGCAAGTTACTAGTAATGGATACGTAGGCGCAGGTGGTGTGGATAGTGACTCTGAGGATTGTATAAACTGCAAGAAAAGAGCAGGTAAAATTTACTGCTCCAAATATTATTCTAACACCAATAAAGGAATAGAAGCTAATATAAAAGATGGGTTGTATGTATTGTACGATAAATATAGACTTGTTAGGATGGATAAAATACAACCTCCTGAAGGCTATACAAAAGAAGATATAATATGGATGTCAACTGTTGCCAGATACGGACCAGAAGGATTTACTGGCTCTGCCCACAAAAAGTACATAAAAGTCGTAGGAGACAATCTCATCAAACTCGGTGAAGGATATTATGGGCTTTTTGATGGGTTTGATGCTGCACTCGCAAAGGATCTTGGTCAAAAATTCAAACAAGCAAATAGCGAATCAATAAGACTTTATAGTCCGGGGGAACTTCAAGTTTACGATAATACTGGGAATGTTACAGGTCTAGTAAATGGTGAAATAAAAGACGAAATAGCAAACTCCATTTATGATAATGAAACTAAGACGGTTATAATCTTCTTTCCTTCCCATAATTATTATGAGGTGGCAGGGGCAGAAACCGGAACTTATGGATTGTATACGAATTCTATTAAAAATGGAACAGAAACTGATTTCTATCTTACTAATGTCTCAATAACGGCAAACGCAACGCATCGGTATCTTATTAATTGGAGTGCTCTATCTCACGGAGATGAAGGGGTCACCATACAGAAAGATGAAAATGGTGATGGATCATTTGAAGAGAATATTACTATTCAGCCTCCTTTTTCAAACTTTACCTATTCACCGATAAATCCTTGCCTTTCTCAAACGATAATTTTCAACGCATCAAATTCAATAGACTCAGACGGGGACATAACAAAGTACGAATGGGATTTTGGCGACGGATCAATTGGGGTGGGTGAAATAATAACACACGTTTACCTTTTTGCGGGCAATTATACCGTTATTTTAAGAGTGACTGATGATGACGGTGCGCAGGATTCCATTTTTAAATCAATAGTGGTTTCTGACATCCTAGACACCGGCAAATCAGCCAATCCTTATCCAAGTATTTCAGGCTGGCACAATGGCACTATCCAACCAAGCGAAATAATTACCGTGCGTAAGCTGTACACCTATCCCTGCCCTAGCACAGGCGGGCACACCGAATACTTAAAGATCTGGAACAGTACCGATTGGAACGTAACAGCAACGTGGAATGGCTACACCGGCGACTGGCACAACCTCACCTTTAACAACTCATTCACGCTCTACGCGAACGAAACCTACAACTACACCATCCGCACCGGCTCGTACCCGCAAATCATCCACGCTTCATCGCATAACGCAACCGGCGGAGTCATAACCTGCACCGAGTTCATTGACAGCAACGGCAAACGGCACGAGGGCTGGATTCCCGCGATACGGCTGAGCTGAGTTGCGCAGAAGTTCAGAAATTTGGCCTTATCAGATGCACAGCTCGCCGTCCGCGTGATCACGCACGGTGAAGAAGCGGCATGCCTTCTTCTACGTGTTACCGCTTTCTTCTATCTTAATACCTCTGCTGTCCTAATCGATGAGTGACATAGTATAAGCATGAGGCGAATTGGACGGATGGCCGAATGGATAATAAAGGGGGCAGAGGGCGAGAGGCCGATAGGCCTGTTCCCCATGTTCGTGTATTACATCCGCCGTCGTCGCGAGCGGCCGCAACAATGATTCGCTGCACAGTTAGCAGGCCAAGCAGACGCATCCGCCGCGCTCGTGCTCGTGTGAGCGCAGAAGTGAAGAATCGCACGTGCCTTCTTTTGGGTGTTACCGCTTTCTATATTCTATACGACCCGTTTAAAGGTGGGGGAGTTGAAGATGTACAAAAAATACGCTGAGGGGACACTGAGCACCCTGGAGCGGCAGAGGGTTACCACTTCGTCGGCACGCACCAGCACAGCGCGGTGAAAACGTGTCTCTGGCTACGGCAATCGCTACGCGGTGAGGGTAACTGTTACAAAGGTAAATTCTACGGGATTCGTGCGCATCGCTGCGTCCAGATGACGCCCTCCCTCTTCCGTAACCAGCGAGCGGTGTGTTCATTGCTGGCGACCCCTTGAAGCCTTTACGGTCGATCGCGATGAGGCAGCGGTGATCTGGGATCAGCCGGAGGATCTCGTCGAAGCGTGCTTACAGGAGCAGCAGCGGCTTGTATCAGGCTTCAAAGGCTCGGCAAAGACCAGCGGCGAGCTGTTTGGAGAAGCGATGACCCCCAAGCATGTCGCGATCTCGCTTATCGGTGAGCCGACACTCTACCCTCATTTGAGGGAGCTGATCGAGCAGTTCAAGGCGCGCGGCATGACGACCTTTGTGGTAACCAACGGCACGAAGCCTAACATGATTCGCTCGATTCGTCCCTATCAGTTGTACATCTCGTTAAACGCGCCTGAAGAGACCACTTACAGAGAAACGGCACACGCTCACTTCTGGCACCAGATACAGGACTCCCTGGATGCGATGCATGAGTTAAAAGGGCAAACGAGACGCGTTATTCGGATCACCGGTATCGCTGGTATGAACATGCTCAATCCGGCAGGCTACGCGGCACTGGTGGGCCGCGCCAGTCCTGACTTCATCGAGGTGAACGCCTATATGCATCTCGGGTATTCACGGAAGCGGCTGACCCGGGCCGCAATGCCCCCGCATGCGCGTGTGAGAGCATTCGCAGAAGCAATTGCGGACGAATTGGCGGCGTTCGGGTATCCATACACCGTGGCCGATGAATCCGAGATCCGTCGGGTGGTTCTCCTCGCTGCCCAGCCGCAAAATCGTTGAGGTGGTGAGGCTAAGAGGCGCCCCACGTCACCGCAAAAGAAAGGACCGTGTCAAAACGTGAGAAGCTTAAAAATGGACGGTGGCAGGTCTAATCTAATCAATCCTTGGCACTCGCCGCCCACTTCAATTTCCTGCTCTTCCGGCGCAGCTTGAGCATATTCCGCTCGCATTTGGAGCTGCAGAAATACAGGACGGTGCCGTCGCGCCGCACGAACATCTTCCCGGTTCCGGGCGCGAGACGTATATCACAGAACGAGCATCGCTGTTCCATATCCATTACCTCCGCATAAGTTTCCGTACTTCGCGCGCCGTCTCCACCAGCATCAAGATATCACCGACGCGTATGGGTCCAATGCAATTCCGCGTGAGGATTCGTCCTCTATTATCGCCCTCCAGTATCTTGCATTTTACCTGAATCGACTCGCCGTGCATCCCTGTCCGGCCAACGATTTCTATGATCTCCGCAGGTATCCCTCTCTCTTCGCTCATTTCCTCTGTCTGGTCTGGTTTATTACTCTTTCAGCTTACCCTTTCAGCGTCTTCAGTTCCTCTGCAATCTTGCTGATCGCCTCATCCGCTTTTCCGGGGTCCACGATGGCAACAGAGGCGCAGCCTTTGTTGATACCGCAAGCAGAGCCAAGATCTTTCTGATTCTTCACGTACAGGTACGGAACGCCTTTCTCTTCACAGAGCGGAGGCAGATGCATGACAATCTCGGCTGGCGTTATGTCCTCGCTGATCAGCACTAACTTTGCCAGACCGCGTTCGATCGTCTTCGTCGATTCGTTGGTGCCTTTCTTCACCGATCCTGTAGTCCTCGCCAGTTCCACCGCCTCCAGTGCTTTGGTCTGTAACTCCTCTGGTACCTCGAACTTGAGATGTCCGGACACCGACTTTCCCTTTCCTTCTTTATCGCCCATCTTTCATCCCCCTAAAATGTTGTCTGCTTCCCTACTCTTATAGAAGCTATGGCTTTAAGTTTATAGTCTTCTTGAAGCACTGGCTGCACGCACTCCTCCGGTACACTGAGCGAGATCTCCTTGGTCCTGCCGTACCTGCCCTTGCTCACGATCACCGCATTGATCAGCCCGAGGATGTCGAGTTCGGAGACGAAATCGGTGACCCGGCGCTGCGTCAGCGGATCCATATCTAGCTGGTTGCACACGCGATGGTACATGTTATAGACTTCGCCGCTGGAGAACCGCCGTTTGTTCCGCTCTTTGCACAACAAGTAGACACTGCTGAGCACGATCTTCGATTGAAGCGGCAAAGTCTTGACCACTTCCGTCACGCGGTTCATCTCCAGCTTCTCACTCGCCTGCCGCACGTGCTCCTCAGTCACCGTCCGTGCGCCCGAGCGTTCAGCAATCTCGCCTGAAAGCCGGAGGAGATCGAGCGCACGTCGCGCATCCCCATGCTCGGATGCGGCAAGCGCGGCACAGAGCGGAATCACGGCATACTCGAGCACATCTGCATAGAAGGCCGTACCCGCACGCGCGTAGAGGATATCCTTCAGCTGCTCGGCATTGTACGGCGGGAATATGATCTCTTCCTCGCCCAATGATGATTTCACACGCGGATCCAGGAGATCAGTGAAGGTTAGATCGTTCGAGATCCCGATGAGGCTCACCCGAGCGTTCTCGAGCTCGCTGTTGATCCGGGAGAGGTTGTAGAGCGCTTCGTCTCCCTTGCTCGCCAATTTGTCGACCTCGTCGAGGGTGATGATGACGCACCGCTCTTCAGCATCGAGACCGGTCTTGAACTCCGAGTAGACCATGTCCGTCGGCCACCCGATCATCGGAACCCGTTTATTGAAGACCCGAGCGAGGTAGGCGAAGACCCGGTACTGCGTATCGAAGACCTCGCTGTTGATATAAAGGATCGAGCACTTTGCACCGGTCTTCTGAGCCATCGCCTCCAATTCCTTACTCACATATTTGACCGTGGAGGTCTTACCGGTCCCGGTTTTCCCGAAGATAAGAATATTTGAGGGCGTCTCACCTTTTAAGGCAGCGGAAAGGACATCGGCGAGCGCCTTGATCTGCTCCCAGCGGTGCGGAAACCGTTCAGGAATGTACGTGGGGCGAAGCACTTCCTTGTTGGCAAATATCCTCCCGTCGTTTATCAGGTCTTCGAACAGATTCTCCATGGTCCCTTAGCTCGCCTCCGCTCACCGGTTAATTGAGATAAGCAATCAATTATAGGCCACTCAATATATACCTTGCCATACCCGGCAAAGCGGTGTTTCCAGTGGAGCTCAGCGGGTGAAGATGTGGACGATCGCCGTTCCTCCGGTTCCGCCGATATTGTGCGTGAGAGCGACCTCCGCACCCGGCACCTGCCGTTTCCCCGCCTCGCCCCTCAGCTGCTGCGTTATTTCCACGATCTGCCGTATCCCCGTTGCGCCCAGTGGGTGACCGCAGGCCTTCAGCCCGCCGGACGGATTTACGGGTATTCGACCCCCTATTGCGGTCTCACCCGCTTCGGTCGCTTTGCCACCTTCACCCTTCTTTACGAAGTCCAGGTCCTCAATCGCGATTAACTCGGCGATGGTATAGGAATCATGGACCTCGGCAAGGTCAATCTGCGAGGGCTGCAGCGACGCCTGCTGGTATGCCTTCCTCGCCGCCGCGACCGTGGCATCCATCGTGATGAGATCGCGCCGGTCGTGGAGCGAGATGGTATCACTCGCCTGGACGGATGCCTTAACATAGATGGGGGAATCGGTATACTGCCGTGCATTCTCCGCGGCACAGACCACGACCGCGGACGCGCCGTCCGCAATACTGGAGCAATCGAGCACGCGTAGTGGATCGGCGACGAGTGGCGACGCGAGTACACTTTCGAGGCTTATTTCTCGCCGATATTGTGCACATGGGTTATGGACGGCGTTCGCATGATTCTTAACCGCCACCTGAGCCATCTGTTCCGCGGTGGTATTGTAGCGCGTCATGTGCAGCCGCGCCATCATCGCGAAGAGCGAGGGCAGGGTCGCGCCGTAGATCACTTCCCATTTCCGATCCACTGAGGACGCGAGCAGCTCTTCCGCGCTATCTGATCCCACATCGGTCATCTTCTCGATGCCCGCGGCGATCACGAGGTCGTACCAGCCGGAGGCTATAGAAAGCACCGCCAGATGCATCGCCAGCGCACCGGACGCGCACGCGGCTTCTGCACGGGTAGCGGGGATATGCAGTCGTGCGAGGCCGGCATAATCGGCAATCAGCGCACCTATGTGCTCTTGCTCGATGAAACGACCCGCGGACATGTTCCCGCCGTAGAGCGCCTGGATCTCATCACCGCTGATGCCCGCATCCTCGATTGCCCGGAGCCCCGCTTCGACCGCAAGGTCACGGAAGGAGCGCTCCCAGAGCTCACCAAAGAGCGTCGTTCCTGCGCCGATTATTGCTACCTCTCGCATTCTTTCCCTTCCTCACTCACATCCGTATCTTTCCTTGATGTTTCGCGTACGCGGCGTAATTGAGATATTTCTTGAAGAGGATGAATGACTCGACCTTCGGCGCCTGCTCGCGCAGTGCTTCGATCCGATCAGTGACGCGGAAGGCGAAGGAATCAGAGCCGGCACCGGAGCCGAAGGAGGTTAATAAGATGCGCTGCCCCGGCTTCGCCTTGTCCAGGGTCGCGGCGAGTCCGATCAGCGAGGACGCGGAATACGTATTCCCGAAATGCGTGACCATCAAACCGGGCTTCAGCTGCGCGGTGGTGAACCCGAGCGATTTCGCGGCCTTGAGCGGGAATTTCCCGTTCGGCTGATGGAAGACGGCGAAGTCGAAATCGGCCGGTTTTAAGCCCGTCTTCTCCATGAGCAACTGAGATGCGGAGATCGTATGCCGGAAGTACGCAGGCTCCCCGGTGAACCGGCCACTGTGTGCAGGGTACTTCTGGAGGTCGCGGCGCCAGAAGTCAGGCGTGTCGGAGGTGAAGGATGCATACTCTTCAATCTCAGCGACCACCCCATCATGCCCGATGATATAGGCCGCACCACCCGCACCTGCGGAGTACTCGAGCGCATCGCCGGGGCTCGATTGTGAGACGTCTGCCCCGATGGCGAGACCGTAGGTGATTTTATCAAGCGAAACGAGCCCCATAGCGGCCTGTATAGCCGCCGTTCCCGCTTTACACGCGAATTCGAAGTCGGCCGCGGTGATCGCGGGTGACGCGCCGATTGCGGCGGCAACGATAGTGGCCGTGGGCTTGACGGCATACGGATGGCTCTCCGAGCCCACATAGATCGCGCCGATCCTGGTGGGATCGAGGTTCGCACGCCGGATAGCAGCTCGAGCAGCCTCAACCGCAATGGTCGCAGTATCCTCGTCGAGGTCGGGCACGGACTTCTCCTCCACGAGCAATCCGGCCTTAATATTCGCGGGGTTCTCGCCCCACTGGTTCGCTATCTCGTCCACCCGTATCCGGTAATAGGGCACGTAGACGCCGTAGGAGACTACCCCTATCATGAGGAATAGATTTAAGGGGGCAGATTATAAAGGTTACCTTTGAGTGAGGCCGATGGATGACGAGATAAAAGCATATTTGGAGCTAAAATTCGGCCCATCAGTGAAACTCCTCAGCGTCACGAGTCTGGGCCTGGAGGCGAAGACCAAAGAAGAAGCTGACCGTGAGATCAAAGGCTTCGGCTATGGTAGGCCGTACTTTGTCACGTTCGAGACAGGCTCCGGAGACCGGCGGGAAGTGGTGCTCTCCACGATGAAAGGCGATGCGTTCGGCCACGACCATTTCGCAGACCGTGCAGGAATCCTGCTCTGGCAGTATCACGCGTTCAATACCTTGCCAAAGCATGTACGATCGCTCGACGTGGGTTATGTCGCAACGGACGGCAGCATGGCCTCGGCCAGCGATGCGGATGAGTTCTTCATCGTCTGTGAGAAGGTAGAAGGTGTTGAATACGTCTCCGATCTGAACCGGTTAAAGGGGGGTGCGGCGCTGCGTGAGCTGGACAGGGAGCGAGTGGCTGCGCTGGCATCCTATCTGGCGGAAATCCACGCCGTTAAGAGCGATGAGTCGCACCTGTACGTGCGCCGGATCAGGGAGCTGGTGGGCCATAGCGAGTGCATCTTCGGGCTGACGGACAGCTATCCGCCTGAAAATCAATTCATTACGGGGGAAGAACTGAGCGAGATAGAGAAGCAGTGCATCGACTGGCGCTGGAAGCTGAAAGAGCGAACGAAGCGGTTATGTCAGGTTCATGGCGATTTCCATCCGTGGAACGTGATATTCCGTGAAGGTACGGATTTCACGGTGCTTGACCGAAGCAGGGGCGCGTGGGGCGAAGCGGCGGACGACGTCTCCGCGATGGCCATCAATTACCTGTTCTTCGGGCTGCTCAAGACTGATGGTAGGGTCCTGGATAAGGATTTTAAGGGCTTGTTCGATCTGTTCTTCGCTACGTATTTCGAGAAGACGGGTGATTACGAATTGTTACGGGTAATCCAGCCGTTCTTCGCGTTCCGTGGGCTCGTGGTCGCGTCACCGGTGTGGTATCCGAATATAGCACTGGAAACACGCAGGAAATTGTGTAACTTCATCAGGAATGTGATCGACGCGGAGGAGTTCGAGTATCAGGGCGTGGAGCAGTATTGTGAAGGATGAAGCGGTCTTCTTGGAGCAGTCCAGTCTCTGCGCCTTCCTTAGCAAGCATGGCCCGGCTGAAGAGCGCCATGCCACGGGGACACATGGATCACCGATCCGCAAAGAGGCGATAAAGTTCACATAGTGCGGGAATTTGATATTCAGCACCTGGTAGGTCATATGTTCCGCTTCCAGAACCATCTAGGATAGGGCGTTTGAATGCTGATGGAGACAGTTCAGGAGACGTGGTGGTCTCTCTCAAGCAACTTGACGAAGAACTCCTCCAGGTTCTGCACGAGTATGGGTTCCACGATCGTTCGGCTTAATTTGGTCTTTTGATCAGCCCGTTGATCAGTACCGTTCGCTTTATCGGCTTCGTAATATCTCAGTCTACGATAGATCGTAAGATCCGCTGCTCACCTAGATCACCATCAACACCAGCAGGATCACGAAGAACCGCGTCACCATGCTTATCAGATACATGATGACCGTGAACTTCACGCCGAGCTTGCCAAACAAAGAGGTATACAGCGGGAGGCTGTATTTCAGATAGGTGACTGAGATGGTCATCAAGCTGCCAACGAGCAACGTTAGAATGGCTTGCTCTGCCGTAACAACTCCCTTGGTGAGCAGCGAGGCCACGATCGCGTAACCTGCGGAGAAATGCGCTAATTCTGCCACGATCGCGGTGACCACCTCGCCCGGCAAGTCTAGCACCTGTAAGACCGGGGTGAAGATGATATTGATCCGCTCCATGAGCCCGAATACAAAGAGTAGATCAACGATCAAAAACGCAACGACCATGAAGGGCACGACCTTCAGCAACGTGCTCGCCGATTTCTTCAACGCGGTCTTCAGCCGCTCCTGCCGTGTCCGCTCAGCAGTCTCCGCGACGAGCTGCTCATCCTCTATACACGCCTGACGCGGAAACCTGAATCGCGCATAGATGAGCGCGCCGAGCGATTGGAGAAATGCGGAGAGGAGATTGAGCGCGATGTAGATGCCCCCGACCATCGGCCCCAGCAGCACGAGCGCAACCGGCGCGTGCGCCCTGAAGAGTGACTCGCCAACTACGGTCGGAAACGTGCTCATCACGAGCGTCACGATCGTTTGCCGCTCCCCGATCTTCCCCTCCTGATAGAAGCCTGCTAAGGTCGACTTCCCCGCCGTCGAATCGAGAAACGTCGCGAAGAGCGAGATGGCGCCCTCTCTGGGCAGGTTCGAGGCACGGCAGAGCGGTCGCACAAGCGGCGATAACTTCCGCAGCGCGTCGCTCTCCAGCACCACATTCGCCGCGACCACGCCCACAGTAACAAGGGCCGCGACTCGGAGAAGGTAAAAGGTGGTGTCCATCGTTCATGTCAAATGGTGCGCACGTCAAAGAAAAAGGTGTCAGTCTTCATAACCATGCATGATCTAACAAAGGTAGTGGTAATGAGCAGTGGAGACCACTACCATGGGTTCAAAGCAGCGGGAAGCTCAGTCGAATACCGTGCAGCGTGAGTATGTCCACGGCTATTCGGAGCGTGAGCTGACCAGATTGTACGATCAGGCAAATACGCTGGCACAGCTCTTTCACCATGACACGGTCTATCCCCCCTGGAGCGAGGTTCTTGAGGTAGGCTGCGGTGTCGGTGCACAAACCGTCCATCTGGCACGAAACAGCCCAGACGCGCAGATCACGGCCATTGACATCTCCGAAACCGCGCTCGCCACTGCGCGGGTGCTGCTTGAGCACGCGGGGCTCCGTAACGTCAGGCTTCTCAAGGCTGACCTCTTCGCGCTGCCCTTCCCTTCTGATCGGTTTGACCATATCTTCGTCTGCTTTGTGCTTGAGCACCTGCATGATCCGCTGGCTGCATTGGCATGCTTAAAACGCGTGCTCAAACCCGGTGGTTCGATCACCGTGATCGAGGGCGATCACGGGTCGACCTATTTCTATCCCCGGAGTGATGCAGCGCTCCAGACCATTCAGTGCCTGATCGAGATCCAGGCGCGACTGAACGGCAATGCACTGATTGGCCGAGAACTCTTTCCACTCCTCACCCGGGCGGGGTTCACCAGCGTCCAGGTGGTGCCCCGGATGGTCTACGTGGATTCGAGCAAGCCGCATCTGGTAGAGGGCTTCACCAGAAACACCTTTATTGCTATGGTGGAGGGCGTTCGGGACCAGGCACTCACCGTGAACCTGATTGACGTGGACACCTGGGCACGGGGAATCGCTGACCTCTACCGGACAACAGAGCGTGATGGTACCTTCTGTTACACCTTCTTCAAAGCAACAGCCGTCAAGTAATCGAGTCCTCAGATTTGAACCTTTAAACGTCCAGCCTGCGCTGTTCCCTGCTGCGTACTCGCACCAGCGCACTCCAGCGCCGGTAATCACGCAACGTCCAGGCACCCGCCTGCTTCAGGTCGGGAATGCCGCAGGCTGGCGCTTCGTTCGCGAAATAACACCGCAGGCAACTCCCGTTACAACCCGCGATGGGCTCAAACCGCTTTCCCTCCCCAGGTCTAACGTAGAGCGGCACGTTTATGCCCTCGCAGTTCTCCAGGTCCGAGCTCATGAACTCAGCATTCAAGCCCCTGACGCGCTTACCCTGCACTGACGCGAACTCCATGCAGAGGCTCAATGTCACCCTGTTCCGGTCGCAGAGCGCGCGTATCATAGTGAACAGCTTGCGGCGATAGTTCAGGTGAGCATGCAGCTGCCGGCCCATACGCTCGGTGTACAGGTCCACAAGCTGCTTCTTTGAGACACCGAACCGTGCCGCCAGTTCATTATAGAGCTCATCCCTCATCGCTACCGGGATGTCCAGACAGCTCGTGATGATGTGCCCCGCTCCTGCTTCCACCACGTTCTGCATCAGCTCCTCTAAATCACGCTGAGTATCCGTCACATAGGGTATGACCGGATCGATACGGCACACCACGAACGTGCCGGCGTTCGCAAGCCGCTCAATGTTCCGCACCAGCTCATCGGTGGACGCGCCGCCGGCCATCAGGTGCTGACGTTTGTCTTCGTCCGGTGTTAACAGAGAAACCTCACCGAACGCATGCTCTTGCTGTTTGAGCAATCCCAACGCTTTCTCGCTGATTCGCCCTTTCGTCGTGACCTGCACCGGGATATTGCGATCCACAAACTCCTTCAGGATCTTCTCCGTCAGCTCGTAGCGCTCATTGAGCGGCTGAAACGGGTCGGTCACCGGTGAGAGATACCCGCAGCTCGCTACCGATAAGCTGTCTAGTTGCTGTGCAATTCGTTTATCAAAATCGCGGAATACCGTGAGGACGCCATGCTCGCGGAACGCGGTGAAGTACCCGCCCAGCGCATGCGAGTAGCAGAAGAGGCAGTTGTGGCTGCAGCCGTTATACGGGTTGATCAGGAGTCGTTCGGCCGTGCATTCCCGGTTACCATACGGTTCTATACCATTCCACCAGCCGTGAAGCTGCTTATTCGAATCCACCAGAATATGCGGAATCGGGTGCTGAATGACCTCAAAGTGCTTGCTCGTGCCCCCGAATGCAACGGTTACCCGCGTTGAGGAACTATCCATATTTTATACCGGAGACGAGATAGTAATAAAGGAGCTTTCGCTCTCTTACACTGCGTGCTACGGGATAGGAATGCAGCCAGAATTAGAAACCCTCTTGCAAGCCGCGATCGCGGCGATTAAACGCGGCGGCACCGTCGTCTATCCGACCGAGACTGTTTACGGGCTTGGTGCCGACGCGCTCTTAGAAGGTGCGATCGCCAAAGTGTACGAACTCAAGCAGCGCGAGCGCTCAAAACCGCTCTCACTTGCCGTCTCCTCATTCGAGATGCTGCAGCGCGTCGCAGTTGTCGACGATCCCGCGCTGCTGGATCTGCTTGCCGAACTGCTGCCCGGCCCGGTCACTGTCCTACTGCCTAAGAGGGTGCTGGTGCCCGACCTCTTAACCGCTGGCTCTGACCTCGTTGGCGTGCGATTCCCCGATAACGAGATCGCACTCCGCATTATCAGGGAAACGGGGCCGATAACCGCGACCAGCGCGAATATCTCAGGCCAGAAACCACCAACGCGCGCTGAAGCGGTGGCCCTGGATGCAGATGTACTTATAAATGGAGGGAGATGTAAGTATAGTATGCCGTCTACGGTGGTGGCTGTCACGAGCGTCACGGCGACCGGTGAAGCGGCGGCTCAAACGATCAAACCTGAGATAAAGATACTGAGAAGAGGAGCAAGGTATGAGAGAGTACTGCACGTCCTGCGGCGTAAAGCTACTGGAGAAGGGATTTACCGTTTTTCCCTGTCCGAATTGCGGGGAGAATGAGATCGGCAGATGTGCGAAATGCCGGAAACAAAGTAATGTATACACCTGTGAGAAATGTGGGTTCATGGGTCCGTGAGCCCGGAGGTCAGTAAGCTAAGCAATGAGATGGCAAGGTGAATCGAGACGAAAGTCCACGGGAGGCAGGCTTCACCGCAATCGGAAGAAGCGAGCGCACGAGGCGGGTCGACCCGCTGCAGACACGATCATTGGTGAGACGCGGCGACGTACGATACGGACGCACGGTGGCAACAAGAAACTGCGCCTGCTCAGGGCGGAATTCGCGAACGTCGCCAATCCGAAGAGCGGAACCACCAAGACCGTCAAGATCATCAGTGTGAAAGAGAATCCGGCGAATCCCTTCTACGCTCGCCGGAATATCACCACAAAGGGCGCGATCATCGAGACAGAACTGGGCAATGCGGTCGTCACCAGCCGCCCGGGTCAAGAAGGGATCGTTAACGCCGTCTTAGTCTGAGAAAGAACAAGCTACTACCCGACCGCTCGTCAGTTTCGTTTCGTGTATCTATCTCGGCACACAACATTTTACAAGTATCGGAACGAAGTGCTATCTGACGCTGGTACCATGTACAAGGTAGTAGGCACAATTACGGGCGACGTGGGGCTGCACCAATTCGATTTCGTCGTCTCCGGCAAGGTGCGGCGGAACGAGTACATCAAAGTCTGGAACGAATTGGACGGCTGGATCCTCGGGCGCGTCGTTTCTATCCTCGATGTCGAGGAAAAGACCGCGACGGTCGAGATCATCGGCTACAAAGACGATCGCGGGTTCCTCATGCAGCCCCAAAGCACGCTCGCGCGCGAGTCAAAGGTCTTCGAGGCTGACCAGACCTTTGTCATGGACACCCTCGGGCTCAGAACCAACGGCATTCATATCGGCACGCTCGACGGCCGCAACATCCCGGTCTATCTAAAGAAGGATGAGCTCATCCAGAAGCACTGCAGCATCCTCGCCAAGACGGGCGGGGGCAAATCATATACCGCGGGCGTCATTATTGAGGAGCTCCTCGATAAGAATGTACCCCTGCTCATCATCGACCCACACGGCGAGTACCTCTCCCTCAAGTTCGAGAACCAGAACGAGGACGAGCGGAAACAGATGGAGAAATTCGGGATCGCGCCCAAGGGCTACGATTCGCAGGTTGTCATCTACACCCCCGCTAACTTCTCCGTCAATCCCGCCGCGAATAAGCTCTTCCGCATCGATGGGATCAATTTGAGCGTCAACGAGCTCTACGACTTCTTCCCACTCTCTGACGCGCAATTGGGCGTGCTATACCAGTGTATCAACGATATCAAAACGCGAAAGGAGTTCTACACTGTCGATGAGATCATCAGCGGCGTCGCAGAGAGCAAGAGCACCTCGAGATGGAAGATCATCCACTTCCTCGAGCGTATTCGGGACACCGGCATCCTATCCGATAGCCCCACGCGGATCGAGGAGCTCGTCAAGACTGGGCAGGCATCAATCATCGATATGAAGGGCGCAGATCCGAAATTACAGCAGTTGATCGTCTACCGGCTCTGTAAAGAGGTATTTGAGGGCCGGAAGATGGGCAAAATCCCGCCCTTTGTGCTCGTGATCGAAGAGGCGCACAACTTCTGCCCCGAGCGCGGCTTTGGACAGGCAATCAGCTCCCATATCCTCCGCACGATCGCCTCTGAAGGCCGGAAATTCGGGCTCGGGCTGCTCGTTATCTCGCAACGACCTGCGCGCATCGATAAGAACGTCATTTCGCAATGCAATACCCAGATCATACTGAAAGTAACGAATCCCAACGATATCAAAGCGCTGAGCCGCGGCCTGGAGTTCATGAGTTACGAGATCGAGGAGGAGATCAAGCGGATACCGCAGGGCGTTGCCTTGCTCTCCAGTCCAAGCATTGAGATGCCTATCATGGTTGACGTGCGCGTGCGCAAGAGCGAGCATGGCGGTCGGGCTGCAGAAGCACGAGCGACACCGCAACAGCGCCCCGCATTTAAATCAGACGAAGTGGATCTCGAAGAAGGGGACAGAAGGAAGAGCGTGCTTTCGCGCTTGCTCTTCGAGTAGCTACGTAGCGAGCGTAGCGTAGGTCTCGAATTTCGCAGTACCTTCTTTTGCCGCAACTATAAGTATGGCTGTCGTTAAAGAGTGATCATGAAATTATCAGTCGCGGATCGGAAATATTCAACTGAGCTGAGTGCAGCGAATGATGGCGAGCACGTGAATATCGCGGGCTGGGTGCATGAGAAGCGCGACCTTGGTGGGCTCTTTTTCCTTATCATCCGTGACCGTGAAGGCTATGTCCAGGTGACCTTTCACAAGCGCACCGTGGGCAAGGAGCTCTTCGAGCAGGGCCGGAAAATCCCGCGCGAATCGGTCGTATCCATCAAGGGGATCATCAAGGCCGAGCCGAAGGCACCAAACGGCTACGAGCTCATACCTGATCAATTGGACGTTCTGAGCGTGGCTTCACAGATCCTGCCACTTGATACCACCGGCAAAGTGGGTGCCGAGCTGGATACGCGGCTCGATGCTCGCTTCATGGATGTGCGCACCGAACGAACGAAGCACATCTTCATGATTCGCAGCCGCATGCTCAAAGCGATCAGAAACTTCCTCACCGATCGCGGCTTCATCGAGATCAATACGCCGAAGATCGTGAGTGCGGCAACCGAGGGTGGTACCGCGCTCTTTCCCATCACCTACTTCGAGCGCGAGGCCTTCCTGAACCAGAGCCCACAGCTCTACAAGCAGATGCTCATCGCCTCAGGCCTTGATGCGGTCTTCGAGATCGCGCCCATATTCCGTGCCGAGGAGCACGACACCACCAAGCACCTCAACGAAGCGACCTCAATCGATGTCGAGGTGGCCTTTGTCACTATGGAGGAGGTCATGCAGCTCTTAGAGTCGCTCGTTGCACACGTATACGCAGAAATAGCGCCCTATCCCGGCTTAAAAAGCTGCGCGCTCGACTTTGAAGTCCCTCCAACGCCCTTCCGGCGGATCACCTACGACCAGGCCATAGACCTACTCGCAGCAGAGGGTGAGGAGCTCGAATGGGGTGAAGATTTCAGCACCGCGCATGAACATATCCTCGGCAAAGCGATTGGCGAGCACTATTTCATCATCGACTGGCCCTGCGCGATCAAGCCCTTCTACGCACAGCCGATCGAGGGAACGGATATCTGTGACGCCTTTGACCTGATGCATCCGCGTCTGGAACTCTCATCGGGCTCGCAGCGTGTCCATTCCTACGAGCTGCTCAAGGAGCGGATCGAATCAAAAGGGCTCGCACCAGAGAGCTTCGAGTTCTATCTCAACGCATTCCGGTTCGGTATGCCGCCACACGCGGGCTGGGGGCTCGGCGTCGAACGGCTGCTCATGACCATGCTTGGGCTGGAGAACGTGCGGGAAGCGGTGCTCTTTCCTCGTGATCGGCGGCGGTTGGTGCCCTAGCCTGGTTGGGGAACGTAGCGACGTAAGGGAGATCATCACAATACGCCCCGGGTGAAATGCCCGCGGGTATGCTTCCGTCGCGCTGACTTCTTCACTAGTTTCCCGGCGAGCACATCCTGGTACAGCCCGACGATCCTCCCGGCGTTGCCGTCCGTGAGATCGAGGAAGAATTTCGTGATCCCGACCTCGCAGAGCCGCTGAATGTCGTTGAAGAGCCCAATCGGGAAACTGTTCAGGATCTGCGTGTACGTGAATTCGCGCCGTACGGGAAAGACAAAGCCTCTCTCGTCCTCCAGTCGCTCACCGGGGAGCGGGTACTTGGTCGTCATCAGCACCGGTCTGCCGTGCACGAGGACGGCGAAGTCTTTACTGCGAAATGCTACCAGCTCAGCGAGCGTGAGCTCCGGGGAGACCACAGGTACTGCCCCATAGCGGTGAACAAAGGCCACATCAAGGTCGTTGAAGCTGTTCGCACTATAATCGAGATAGATTCTTTTCGTCGCTCCAGAGCAGTCGAGTGAAGGTAGGAGACCGAGATTGCCGAGAAGGATGGCCGTCGGGTCAGATTCCGCTATTCGATGACGGGCATCGGCCGCTTCGTCATCAGCGAGAATCCGCGGAATATACGGCAGTGCCGTGCACTCGGAGAAATCATCAGCAAAGATCGAGTAGAAGACCCTGGTCGCCCCGGCTTGTAACGCAGCTTCTGCATCGCTTCTTGTATACACCTTCACCAAAAGCTCCTGGCCGTTAGATTCGAGCGGGTTCAGCTCAGGTAGCGCCACCCGTCGCTTTACGCGCGCTGGCGTAGCGATCCCCGGGTTCGGAAGGAGCGGTGCGAGGTGCAGGGGCTCGGTTGATGAGGTCTTGTAAATGGTATCGCCTGCTGCTGCGCGAATGGATAAGCGCACCGTGTCTCCCGTATCGGCTCGGGAGACTGGCTTTCCATCGAGCTCTATTCCCTTGATCACCGCACCATCAATCCCTGTTTTCGTCCAGATGCCGATCCCGTCGCCCACAACCAGCGGCTCGTGCAGCGTAATCCTCCTGTCCTCACCAATCACGCCGAGAAAGAGCCCGCGGTTACGTGGTGTCTCCGGCGCGATGATGTCCGCGGCATCGAACAGATATCCCTCTGTGAAGTCACGGTTGAACTCAAGCGCGAGCTCTTTGAACTCCCTTTCAGGCACGCAGAATTCGCCCTCATAGTAAGAATCGACGGCAAGCCGGTAGACGCGTGTAGCGAGCGCCGTATACTGCGGGCTTCTGAGCCGACCTTCGATCTTGAACGAGGCAATACCCGCGGCGATGAGTTCAGGAACCCGCCTCACTAGGCAAAGGTCCTTGGTGCTCAACGGGTAACTGCCGTTATAGCTCTTCCGGCACGGCTGCGCACACAGGCCCCTGTTACCACTGCGCCCGCCTAAAAAGCTGGAGAAGAGGCACTGGCCGCTGTAGCTGACGCAGAGCGCGCCGTGCACGAACACCTCGGTCTCTATCGCGGTCTTCTCGATAAAAGCCCGCACCTGCGCGAGCAATAACTCCCGGGGCAGCGTTACGCGGTCTACACCGGAGAGGAGATCGGCATAATACGAGTTGGAAACGGCGGCCTGCGTCGAGCTATGGATGCTCAAATCCGGAAACGTATCTTTAAGCAGACGAGCAAAAGAGAGGTGCTGGATGATAACGCCGTCGATGCCCCGGGAATAAGCTTCTGAAACGTCATCAAAGAACTCCTGAAGCTCTTCATTCTTCACCAGAATATTGAAGGTGAGGTAGACCTTCACGCCATGCTCGTGCGCGTAGCTTACAGCCTCACGGAGCTCCCGCATCGTGAGGTTCTCCGCACGCCGCCGCGCGTTGAACTTGCCCACGCCGAAATAAACGGCATCGGCACCGTTCTCGACTGCGGCCTGAAGTGACCGCGGAGTCCCGACGGGTGATAACAGTTCTACTCGGGTCGGCATTGCTTGATCTTATGCTCTCTTCCCACTAACTAAGAATGACCGCTGTCGCCAAAAAGGTCGCTTTTTTTTACGTTCGATACAGACCCGGCACGGAAACCTGCATGCTCGATATTCCCCCTTCCTTTTTCTGCCGCCGCACGTATTTCTTCTTCATACCATACCATGAACCGCACCAGACGCGTCTTCTTCTCCTGCTCCATGCGCGGCGGCTACAGCAGAGTGAAACAAGCAGAATTACGCAAGATCCTCGATATAATCGATGAGTTGGGTCTGGAGCTCATCAGCCGGCATCAAACGCAAGCGAACTTTGCGGAGCGCGAGTCGAGGTTCACAGAGCAGCAGATTCACGATCGCGATTACCGCTGGCTGGAGGAAGCAGACAGTGTTATAGCGGAGATAACGAACCCGAGCCTCGGCGTGGGTGCGGAAATTGCCGATGCCGTTCATCTCAAGATCCCCGTGCTGGCAGTGTATAAACGTGAGTACGACGACCAGATCTCCGCGTACATACGCGGCAAACCGGGCGTGGTGTGCAGGGCGTATTCGGACCACAGGGAGCTGAAAGAGGTAATCCGGGAATTTGTGCAGTAAAGGAAGGGCAACAAATAGGAATATCAAAAGCTGTTTAGCGTCTTTTCAATTCCTTTACCAGGCTCTTTCTAAAGTCTCTCAGAACAGGCCAGTAACTTCGAGGAAGGAACAGCTTCAATTCGTTGCTTATAGCTTTATCATCTATTTTCTTGATTTCACTCAATAGTTCCGCTTTGTATGACGCAACCACGTTCCTTGACATACCTTTTCTGAGTATGAAATAGAGGTCGAAGAAATCTCTCGGTTTCTTCCGTGTAAGAAGTGCGCTGATCTTTTCCTGTACCATCTGATCCTCATGAAGAGAAGAAACGAGATAGGGGGGGCTCAAGGGGTTGATAATCATAACAGCTTCCTTTTCTATCTCCTGAGGTCTTAAGGATACGTTAATAAGTATACGAATATCCCACGCTCCGACTGTGCCCTCGATGATGGCCAGATAGCCACCGGATGTTGATTTTGATTCAGTCAATCTAAGGTTTACCCCTTCTCGATTTATCTCAACCAGGGTTTTTTCGATTATGCTTCTTATATCCCCTTCTGTCACGACCGTACTTGAGAAATCCAGATCCTCTGAATAGCGTGGGCTTTGATGTAGTAACTTTAATGCAGTCCCGCCTTTGAAAAGAACCGCTTCTGACTTATCCTGTTGATAAAAATAACTGAGGAACAGATTCTGGAGGTATTCGCGGGCAATATTCAGTTCAGTAGTCTGGTACTTAAGTGCGAATTCCTTAATGGTCTCTGAGGATATCATTTTGCACCCATTTGTAAAAAGAAGGTCTTCTGAATAGTATCGTATTGGCTACGATTTTCTCTTGGCTCAGCTCTTCGATGGCAAGACGTTCGTAAAGGGGTTTTTTACCCAAGTTGACGAGATAAAGATAATCTACCAATGCCTTCTCTGGCGAGGCCAGCAAGATAACCTCATCGCCCATTTCCGTTGGGGCATAGCCGGTATACGCACTTAGTTTGATTTTGTGATAGATGAACGCTTTCTCTCCCACCTCAAATTTCCTCGTCGGTTTCGTTGTTGCCGCAGTTACGCCGTAAACGGTTTCGGGGATTAGCTTATGGTAGCTCAAAGCGGATTCAAAGGACACATATGAGGGTCTGTAAAGCCTGTTTGATATAAAGAACGAGGTGGGTGGATTGTCCGTGACGAAGTACATGCCCTGCTTTAACCGTGTTAACAGACCTCTTTTGGTGTACCGCTCCAGAATTTTCTGTGCTGCGGTCTCAGAGAGATCCAACATTCTCCTGAATTCTGAGACAGTAAAGATGCTTATGCCCTTCTCTGCGATCCGCTTCTGCAGTTCTATCCACCTCATTTCATTTCATTTCATTTCATTTCATTTCTCGTACATAAATGGTCGACTACTGAAATAGTAATTGGTTGGTATATGCTACTAACCAAGACAGAGTATAAAAAGTTGATGCTGGTTCGTGGGCGATACATACGCGGCAAACCGGGCGTGGTGTGCAGGGCGTATTCGGATCACCGTGAGCTGAAAGAGGTAATCCGAAAGTTTGTGCAGTAAAGGGCTGCACCCCTATCAAAGCGCTCTTCATGGTTGGATAAACCGGGAGTACACATTCGGTCGACTCGCGAAATACCGTTATACCGCCACTCCCTGCTCCCGGATTTCAGCGCAGCAGTTCCCGCACGGTCGCCACGACCAGAATCTCAAAGCTATCCAGCAGTGGTACGGAGATGTCCGATTGCTGGAGTAATAATTCCAAGGCGGTACACCCTAAGATGACCGCCTCCGCACCTCCCGACTGCAACGTCCGTATCACCTTCAGTAACGCTTGCTTGTTCTCCACAGACTTGTTACCGTTCAGGATCTGCTGAATGATCGCGGAGACAAGCCGTTGCGCGGTCGTATCCGGCGTTACCACCTGTATCCCGTGTTGCGCCAACTCCCGCTTATACAGTTCCTGCTTGATCGTTTCCGTCGTCGCCAGAACTCCCACGGTTCGGTAATCTGCATGCGTGCACACTTCTGCCGTTTCTTCCACGATGCTCAGGATTGGAGGAGCAACACAGGCGCGTAATTCCGGCATGAAGCAATGTGCCGTATTACAGGGGATAACGATAACATCGGCACCTGCAGCCTCCAGGCTCTGAAGCCCGCAGATCAAAAAGGGCAGTATCTGCTCCGCGTTCCGACCGCTTTCCACGATCTCGCGTTCCAGATCGTAAGGCACCGGAGCACTGTACAGTATGATAGGCGGATACTGTGTGCGGTTACTCGCTCGTGCTCTCGCATTGATCCGCAGGTAAAACCGTGCAACCGTCTCAGCCCCCATAATGCCCAGTATGCCTACCGTTCTCATCGCGTCACCACTCCTCCTTCCCGACTCCCGACAGCGGGAAAGAGCCTCCGCATCGGTTAGTTAGCACCGCCCTCAAGGATAAGCTCCTGCTTCACGATACCCTGCTCACCCAGCTCATACAGCCCCTTATCAGTGATCTTCAAGGCTGGAATCACCGGCAAGGCAAGAAAACTCAGTGCCATAAACGGCGACCTCAATTTCCCGCCCAGCGCACGATACGCCGCTTCCAGCTTCTCCATATCCTTTACCACCTGAGCAGGCTCCTCGAGCGACATGAGTCCACCATACCGGAGCTGGAGTTTGCTTAAATCTTCTGTTGAGACCACAACCTCGCCACCGCCCATCGCTCTGAGCGCATTTACCGCCCTGGCCATATCAGCATCAGTAGTTCCGACAACGATGATGTTATGACTGTCATGCGCAATGGTCGAGCCGATAGCGCCTTCTTGTAACCCAAAGCCCGCGACAAAACCGACGCTGAAGCCGCCCCTGCCGGTATGACGATCGATCACCGCGATCTTCAAGAGGTCGCGCTCGGTATCCACCTTAAGGACACCATTTCGTACTTCAAGCTCATAAATGAGCGATTCCGTTATCAAACTGCCTTCCACGACGCGTATGACCCTCACCTGTACTCGTTTACCCTGGCAGGGTATCGCAAATCGTTCTGCGGCGAATGGTGGGCAGTTCACGCTCTCAAGCCCAAATGAATAGTCAAACGGTACTTCCGGAATCACGGGCTCACCACCGCATGCAATAATTCGACCGCCTGCAATCACCAGTTCTGGTGTGAATCGTGTAAGGTCATCAAAGACGACAAGATCAGCCCTGCAGTCGTTTTTGATCACGCCTCTATCTTCCAATCCGAAATGTCTGCTTGGATTGCTCGTCGCCATGCGGAGTGCTGTAAACGGGTCGAGTCCCAAACTCACTGCGGTCCGCACCGTATAATCGAGATGCCCATACCGTACCAGATCGCCAATATGCCGGTCATCGGTGCAGAACGACAGGTTCTCGGTCGGCAGCTCGTTCTCGATGATGTAACGTACCCGGCGCTCCAGATCCTGTGCCTGACTGCCAAACCGGATATATACCGCCATCCCGCGACTGATCTTCTCCTCGAGCTCCCAGCCCTCGGTCACTTCGTGATCGGAGCTGATCCCAGCAGCAACGTAGTTCTTGAGACCCTCGCCGCTCAGCAACGGGCAGTGCCCCTCGATTACCATACCCAGCTTCCTGGCAGCCGCGATCTTGCCCATCACCACCTGATCACCGTTCAGAACGCCCGGGAAGTTCATCAGCTCGCCCAGGCCAATAACGCCATCCTCTCCGAGGAGCTCTTCTACCTCCTCCACGCCCAGGGTTGCACCCGAGGTCTCAAACGGCAATGCGGGCACGCAGCTCGGAACGGTCGTATACACGCTGATCGGCTGCAGTCGTGCCTCTTTCAACGTCGCTTTAACTCCTCGGACACCAAGAACGTTGGCGATCTCGTGTGGATCATTGACGACTGTGGTCGTGCCATGAGCCATGACGAGCCGGACAAACGCGCTCAACGGCAGCTTACTGCTCTCAAAATGGACATGCGGCTCCACAAGTCCCGGGGCAACAAATCTGCCACCAACATTCACCGTCTCCGTGCCCGTCAACCCGGGTTGGATTTTGACGATTTCCGTGCCCGTGACGCCGATATCAGCCTTGAAGATCAAGCCGTTTTCCACATCCACGATCCGGCAATGCTTCAGCACCAGGTCACCCATGTCACGCCTCCGGGCCGCCGTTGTGTACCATGTATGTAATCTCCTTTCCTTTAAAGCGCGCCGCTCACTGTAACGTAACGTAACGTAACGTAACATAACATAACGTACGCCACGAGCCTCAAACCAGTCCAGTTACACCTTTAATGAAGAAAAAAACGCCCAACGTGATCACAAAGAGTGCCAGGCCGAGCATGATCAGCTCGTACCGCTTGCCCACGAGGAAGCGCTCACCACGCGAGAAGGAGTAGGAGACGAATGAATACCAGGTCAGATCAGACATGAAATGCCCGATCGATACCAGAGCGATCCCGGCGAGCGCGAGCCACTCGAAGCCCTGTAACAGGAGCGGATAGCCTATGGTCACCCACCAGGGGATAAAGGCGGGATTAAACGCAGTGAAGAGGATGCCACCCGCGACCGAGCTGTGATACGCGTACCGAAAACCGCGCCACCGCAGGGCACTACCGCGGACTGCAATGGACGCGTCCTCCGAAGTCCCACGGACGCTTCTGATGGTCGTTACCGACATGAGAACGAGCGCAATGCCGCCCACAACATAGACCAACGATTTGAACTCGAGAAAATAGCTCGTGATGCCCAGGCCCAGAACGAGCGCGAGGATGAGTAAGAGCTCCACCGAGATATGGCCGAGCACGGTGAGTGGTCCAGAAAGCGCTCCTTTCTTCAATGTGTCCGCGAGGACATAGGCCAGCATCGGACCGGGTATCAACGCTCCGCTCAGGCCGGTAATGAAGCCGATTACCAGAAGAGAAGCGCCAATGAGTACTGGTGAAGCGAGAAGGTCCATTGCTGCTCGAGCCTCTCAAAACGCGAAAACGATTAACTATTTATGATTGGCGCCTTATAAAATATCGTGGAGAATGGAGACGGGGGCTCGTAGCTCAGTGGAAGAGTGCCTCCTTCGCGAGGAGGAAGCCACGGGTTCAAATCCCGTCGAGTCCATGGGTATGTAGCATATAACATAAGAACGAGGTGATGTGAATGCAAATGATGCCACAAATGGGGTATGATAGAGGAATAACAACATTCAGCCCTGATGGCAGGTTATTTCAAGTAGAATACGCACGCGAGGCGGTGAAACGAGGTACAACCGCCGTCGGTATCAAGGCGCGTAATGGCGTGGCACTCCTGGTGGACAAGAGATTGACGTCCCGATTACTGGAAGGTGGCTCTGTGGAAAAGATCTTTCGCTTGGACGATCATATCGGCGCCGCGACATCTGGATTGGTTGCCGATGCACGTATGCTCATCGATCGCGGCAGAATAGAGGCACAGATCAATAAAATCGTCTATGATGAGCCGATCGATGTGGAGACCTTGGCGAAGAAGATATGTGATTTCAAGCAAGCTTACACGCAGCTTGGGGGTCTCAGACCATTTGGCACCGCACTTTTGATTGGCGGCGTGTATAACGGGGGCTGTTACCTCTTCGAGACCGATCCCAGCGGCGCATTGCTCGAGTACAAGGCCACGGCAATCGGATCGGGACGGAGCATCGTAACCGAGCTCCTGGAGCAGGAGTATCAGGAGGATCTCTCTCTCACGGATGCCATCTTACTGGGGCTGAAGGCGTTATACAAAGTCACTGAAGGTAGGCTCGACATTACCACGGTCGACGCAGGTCTCGCGGAGAGCGAGAATAAGCGGTTCAGGATCTTGACCGCTGACGAGTTGGCGCCCTACGTAGAGCAGGTAAAAGAACAAGCGGCGAGTGCGGGACAGTCTGAGGGTGGCCAGAGCACAGATACCGACGAGCCCCAGGAATAATCGAAATGGTCAGCCTGGACAGGGCAGTTATCGCACGGTACAAGCATAGTAAGAAGATTTTTGAGATTCTTGTCGATCCTGATGGCGCGGAGCGGATGCGCGGGGGCGGTCAGGTAGACCTCGAGGAGCTGCTCGCTGCAGATGAGGTCTTCACCGATGCCGCGAAGGGCGAGAAGGCGACGGAAAAGGATCTGATGGACGCGTTCTCGACCACTGAGCTGAGCGAGGTTGTCAAAAAGATCGTCAAGGAAGGCGAACTGCATCTCACAACAGAGCAGCGGCGGCGGAAGATCGAGGAGAAGCGGAAAAAGGTCGTCGAGCAGATCGCGCGTATCGCCATCAATCCGCAGACCAACACACCGCATCCCGCCACGAGGATCGAGATTGCCATGAACGAGGCTCGAGTGCACATCGATCCGTTTAAGAGCGTCGATGAGCTGGTGAGTGAGACGGTGAAGGCGCTCCGCCCCCTCATCCCGATCAAGATCGTGGAGAGCGAGGTCGCGGTCAAGATCCCGGCGCCCTATTCCGGGCACGCGTACGAGCTGAAGCGGAATTTCGATGTGCGGAAGGAGGAGTGGTCGCCAGACGGCTCCTATATCGCGGTGGTAAAACTGCCCGCGGGGATGCGGGACGAGCTCTTTTCCTTCGTGAACCGCATCACCAAGGGAGATGCACAGGTCAAGATATTGAAGTGAGAAACCATGTATAAAGTGGTGGTACCAGGAGATTACATCTCCGATGAGGCTAAACGTGCAGGTGAGGGGACGTACGTAGAGGAGGGCAAGGTTTACGCCGCGAACTACGGTATCGTGAGCGAGAAAGAGGAGATACGAGTGGTCGCGCTCGCCGGGAAGTACGTGCCCTTCAGGGGTGACGTCGTAATCGGCAAGATAATCGAGATTGCGTACCCGTACTGGATTGTCGATATCGGATCGCCCTACGAAGGTCGATTGCATATCAACGAGTTTGGACGGGAGGGCGACCGGAAGATCGACTTCAGTTCCATGAGTGACTATCTCGACCTGGGTGATTTGGTCGTGGCGAAGGTGCTGAACGTGGACGCCCTCATGCGCATCGATCTGACGTTGAAGGATGAATTCATGATCAGCGATCGCGGGCGCTTGATCGAGATCTCATATACAAAGGTGCCGCGCGTCATCGGTCGGAGCGGCTCGATGATCAAGATGCTCAAGGAGAAGTGTAACTGCTTCATCTTCATCGCCAAGAATGGGCGGATCTGGATACGCGGAAAAGAGGAGGATATGAACCTCGCGACCCAGGTGCTGCTCATGATCTCGAATGAGGCGCATACGTCCGGCTTGACTGATCGGGTGTCGAATTTTTTGGATTCGTTTAAGGAGAAGCGAGAAGGAGAGTGAGAAGAAGTGGAATGAAGAACGAAGAGCTAGAGTTGATAAAGGATGGGAAAAGATTGGATGGTCGCGGGTTTGATGAACTGAGACCGATAACGATCGAAGTAGGTGTGTTGAAGCGGGCAGATGGGTCCTGCTACTTCCAGTTGGGGAATAATAAAGCGATTGCTGCGGTGTTTGGACCACGAGAGATGCATCCGCGGCACTTCCAGGACGCCAAGATGGCCGTCGTTACCTACCGCTATAATATGGCACCGTTCTCGGTGGACGATCGCAAACGGCCCGGCCCGGACCGCAGGAGCGTAGAGATCTCAAAGGTGAGTCGAGAGGCCCTGGATCCGGTCATTATCAAGGAGTATTATCCGAAGACGGCGATCGACGTCTACGTCGAGCTGCTCCAATCGGATGCAGGAACGAGGACAGCGGGCATCAATGCCGCCTCGGTCGCGCTCGCTGCTGCAGGCATACCGATGCGCGATCTCGTCTCCTCGGTCGCCGTGGGCAAGATCGACGGCGAGGTCGTGCTCGATTTGAGCGCGAAGGAGGACAACTTCGGCGAGGCTGACATGCCGATCTCGATGGTCGCACGAACGGATACGATCACCATGATCCAGATGGATGGCCGGTTCACGGAGGACGAATTCAAACGCGGTATGGAACTGGCGAAGCAGGGCTGTCATCAGATCTACGAATTGCAGCGAGCGGCATTGCTCGATAAATATAGTGAGAGTGTGGAGCAAGGTGAAAAATAACAATGGGATTTGAGGTTATGGAAGATCTTCGGAAGGATTACGTGTATGATTTGATCGATAGCGGGAAGCGGATCGATGGCCGGGGATTTCAGGATTACCGTGAGATCACGGTGGAGCGCGATGCGATCGACAAGGCAGAAGGATCTGCGCTGGTGAAGATCGGCGACACCGCAGTCTTGGTGGGCGTGAAAGTCGAGCCCGGAGCCCCCTTCCCGGACACCCCGAATCTGGGGGTCATCATGACGAACGCGGAACTCCGACCGGGCGCGTCGCCCGACTTCGAGCCGGGGCCACCGGGCGAGAACAGTATCGAGCTGGCTCGGCTAGTGGATCGAGGAATTCGAGGCTCAGAAGCGCTCGATTTGGAGAAGTTGTGCATTGAACCAGGCGAGAAGGTCTGGATGACCTTTATCGATATCCACATCCTGGATAACGACGGGAACCTCATCGACGCGGCTGCGTTGGGTGCGATTGTGTCGCTCTTGAAGCTCCGCATTCCGACCGAGCGGTACGGCTTGACCGGGGACGATATGCTCTCGCCGCGTGAAACGCCGGTCGCCGTGAGCATCATAGACGTCGGCGGAAATTTCCTGGTTGATCCATGTCTGTACGAGGAGAATGCAGCGTCGAGCAAGCTCACCGTAATCTCGAATGCCGATGGCACGCTCTCGGGGTTACAGAAGAGCGGCAATGGTGGCTTGAAGCAAGAGCAGATCGAAGCGATGATCGAGCTCGGCATCGAGAAAGGGCAGGAGATACGTGAGAAGTTCCTGGTGATCGAGGGATAGGTACGCGACAACAGGACTGACTCGACCGCTCACAGCGGGAACTCGACAAATTACCCGAGGCCCGCTGAGCGGCTCGGTGAAGCGGGGGAGAGGCGAGAGAGGCGGGAGAGGAGAGAGTAGAGAGTAGAGAGCGAGCGAGAGCGCAGTAAGGTTAATCTTCTCTCAGGTTATAGGTACTTAGTGGAGATCGATCATCATGTTGGCGGCAGATAATCCTTTGGTGAGGGAATACTTCGGGAGAATAATCGGCGAAGACGGCTTGCGGATCCTGGAGACTATCCCTGAGGAGGAGATCACCGATGAGGAAATCGCCAAGCTCAGCGAGACGAAACTCACTTCGGTACGTAAGATTCTGTATATGCTGTATGAGAGCAGGATAGCTGAGTACCGGACTGAGCGCGATGATAATACCGGCTGGATTACCTATTGGTGGCGTTTCAATCACCAGAATATCAAGCGGATGATGGAGGAGGAAGCAGACGGCGAGCTGGCGCGGTTGGAGAAGAGCCTTAACTACGAGCAGAATGGCGAGTTCTACCGGTGCCAGTGTCAGCGTGTGTTATTTGAAGAGGCCGCGGAGAAGGAGTTCTGGTGCGAGGAATGCGAAGCGAATTTCGAATATTTCGATAACAGCGAGATCGTGACAGGGATAGAGCAGCAGATCAACGAGTTAAAGAAGTGGAAGCGGAGAGTAAAGCGGAATTAAGACGCGAGTGTAACCGGGTACTCCGAGCAGCTGGCTGCGACGATGATGTGATCAGGCATTGTAATGCCGTTGCCGACCTCGCGCTGGAGCTCGCGCATCGTCATCATGAGTCGGTGGACGAGCGCTTGGTATTCAAGGGCGCACTGCTCCATGATCTCGGCAGAGCGCGCTCGCACGGCATCAATCATGGGGTCGTGGGTGGCGCGATGGCGCGTGCATTAGATCTGGATGAAGAGCTTGTGCGTATCATTGAGCGGCATATCGGCGCCGGACTGACGGCAGCGGAAGCCGAGACGGTGGGCCTGCCGCCTCGCGATCTTCTCCCAGAGACGCTGGAGGAGAAGATCGTTGCCCATGCGGATAATTTGATCGCCGGATGGAAGAGAACGAGCATAGACGCGGTGATCGCGGATTTCAAGGCGGAATTAGGAGAATCCCACCCCGCGATCAAACGGATGCTCGCGCTCCATAAAGCGGTAGTGATTGAATTGTAGCCCTGTGAAGCGACGCAAAGCGAAATTCGGTTACCTACCAGCTTCCTTCCGCTAGCCCTTCCGCTTCAAAGCGAGCTCGCGGAGCTTATCCTTCAATTCTAACTTCGTGATTACGATATTCGATGGATGGATGGGCCGTGGAACCTCAGACAAATCAGAACGCGCCACCACAACGCCTTCCATCGTGAGCAGCCCCTTCTTCAAGCTTACGGACCGAACCTTGCCCTCTTTGCCCCGGGCGTCACCGCGCATCAGGCGCACAGTATCTCCCTTTCGCACCGGTAAATTTCTCCGCCCGTATTTGCCCTGAAGCTCTGCGGACAGCGGCGCGCTCAGAAACGTATGGCGCGTATGCAGAGGTGCATTGAATCGTACCTTACGCTGTTTTCGCGGCTGCCGGGATAGTTCAGTTGCCTTCTTCATTTTTAGCTCACGTTTCGCCCCGCTTGTGCAGGTTACGCTTCTTACTGTAATCTGCTCCTATAACCTTTTTCGCTTTCTCGCATAAAAGCTTAAACGGCACACGTGGCATGCACTCCCGGGAGTGGGGAGTCTAACTCAGAAGCCACTCAGGGTGAGAAGCATCGGAGATCGAGCATGGAGAGAGGCACTTACGATGTGGTGGTGGTCGGCGGTGGTCCTGCAGGCTGCATGGCGGCGAGATACGCGGCAAAGGCGGGTGTGTCTACGCTGCTGCTCGAGGAGCACGCGACCATCGGTGAGCCGGTTCACTGTGCCGGGCTACTCAGCACGCGGGCACTGACTGAGAGCGAATTGCAACGTCCTGAACGGTGCGTCAGCCGGGAGATCAAAGGCGCGGTCATATACTCGCCCTCTCACGAGTTACTGCTCGAGTCGCCAACGCAACGCGCGTTCGCGGTAAGTCGCGACCTCTTTGACCAGGAATTGGCGACTGCGGCGGTGAAGGCCGGTGCGGAGCTCATACTGAGGTGCAAAGTGAAAACGGTTCAAATCGGAGATGCGGGATGCGTGCTCACGGTTGCCACAGAAACGTCGAATGCCACACAGAAGATAACCGCGCGCGTGGTGATCGGGGCAGATGGCGTGCGGAGCACCGTGGCACGATCGGCGGGGCTCAGAACCACACAGCGCTGCCTGAGTTGCGCGCAAATTGAGGGCGACTACGAAGCAGAATCGGATTACGCGGAGATTTTTGTGGGTAAGGGCGTTGCACCAGGCTTCTTTGCCTGGGCTATTCCGCTCGGCACCAGGCGGCGTGCACGCATCGGACTCTGCATTGACCGGCGGTGCTCCTCGCAGACCAGTCCGTTAGCGTTCTTGAAGCGGAACCTGGCAGAGCATCGTGTGCTGGCGCAGAAATTCGGTGGTGAGGTATTTCATCGTTCCGCGGGCGCTATCCCGCTGCCGATGGATGGTGGGATGAGAAAAAAAACGACGCACGTCGCGCACAGCTCGGGCGTACTACTTGTTGGCGATGCTGCGGCCCAGATAAAGCCGATCACCGGCGGCGGCGTCTACTACGGACTGCGCTGCGGGAAGTTGGCGGGTGAGCAGGCAGCGCAGGCATGCTTGACGGACGATATGACCGTACTGCACGATTACGAGCGCCGCTGGCGTTGTGAATTCGGGCGAGAAATTGCGTTTGGTCTCATGGTGCACCGTTTACGGTGCGTGATGAATGACACGGATTACGATACGCTCATACGAACGATCTCGGAAAGCGAGCTCGTCGAGCGGATATATGCGAAGGGCGATATGGATTATCCTTCGCTCGCCCTGCGCGGGCTAGTACGGAATCCTCAGCTCCTCCCGCTGATGGCACGCAGCCTCGTGAAATATTTATATACGAGGTAGAGTAAAGTTAACTAAGCGAAGCCAGGCAGAGGCTTTCAGAGAGAGAGATCATGGCACGGATATACGCGCGGAGGCGGGGAAGATCGGGCTCGACGCGACCGTTCAGCATGCGACTCAAGCAGGTGGTGCCTGATTGGGTCGAGCTGAGTTCGGAAGAGGTTGAGAGCAAGGTGGCTGAGCTCCGCAATCAGGGACTCTCGTCGAGCGAGATTGGCATTCGATTACGGGACAGCTTTAGCGTGCCCAGCGTCCCGCTGGTAACAGGGAAGAAGATAACGAGCATTTTGAAGGAGCAGGAACGCGCCAGTAAGCTTCCCGAGGATATCCAGAACTTGATGCGGAAAGCGCTGCGAATCCGGAAGCATCTCGATGTGAATAAACGCGATATTCACAATAAGCGAGCATTACAACTGACAGAATCCAAGATCCGGCGACTGGCGAAGTATTACCGGCGCGCGAAAGTCCTGCCAGTGGATTGGAAATATAAGCCTGAGACCGCCGAGGTGCTCATGCGGGGGTAATGAGAGGAGCGAGCATGACATGAAAGGGGGATTTCGTGAGCTTCTTGTTGGGCTGCTCTTGACCGCCTTTGGTCTGGTGGGGATCTGGTATTTCCTCGATGAGGTTTTGGGCGTTCTCTTGGGGATTATTCCGTTGGTAGTGCTCCTTTTCGGCGCGTTATTGGTGATGATCGGTGTGAGTTCGATGCGTGAGAAGAGCGAGGAGTTCGAGAACTGGGAAGCAGAGAGCGGCGAAGAAGGGAGTGAATAAACGCAGTGGGAGCGATAAAACCAACGTATATCAAGAGCCTGGCGAAGCAATTGCTGAAGCACGTGCCGGACTTCACCGACGATTTTGAGCTTAATAAGCAGCTTGTTGATGAGTACACTAACATCAGCAGCAAAGCGGTGCGGAACAGAGTAGCAGGATATATAACGCATAAGAAAGTAAAAGAGAGCAAGGTGGTGTGAGTAAGTGAGTGCGATGGTGAAGATAGCGGGTGTGTATCCTGCGCTCATCACCCCGTTTACGAAGACGGATAGCGTAGACGAGAGCGGCTTACGACGGCTTGTGGAGTTCACGATCGAGGGCGGTGTCTCGGGCATCGTTCCCTGTGGCACGACCGGCGAATCGGCCACGCTTTCGCATGAAGAGCATAAGAACGTGATCGAAGTGGTAATTGATGCCTCGACGGTACCCGTGGTTGCCGGCACGGGCTCAAACAACACGCACGAGGCGGTCGAGCTCACGAAGCACGCTGCGGACGTCGGTGCGGCTGCCTGTCTGCTCATCACCCCGTATTACAATAAACCGAACGTGAAGGGCTTGAAGGCGCATTTCAAGCGAATCGGCGATGCGGTTGATATCCCCCTCATTCTCTACAATATCCCCTCACGTACGGGCCAGAACATCAGCGCCCAAACGCAGATCGAGCTTGCAGCCGAGGTGCCGAACCTGAAGGCGGTAAAGGAGGCCTCGGGTGATCTGAAGCAGGTCGGCACGATCATCCAGATGGCTGCGGAGCGAGGGCTGGACTACGCGGTGATGGCCGGTGACGATTTCCTCACGCTACCGATCATGAGTTTGGGCGGCAAGGGCGTGATCTCCGTCGCGGCGAACATTGCACCGAAAGCGATGAGCGAGATGGTACACGCGATGTTCAATGCCGATCTTGAGAAAGCGCAGGAGATTTGCCTCAGGCTCTATCCGCTCTTTGACGCGATGTTCCTGGAGACCAACCCCATACCGGTGAAGAAGGCGGCGGAACTGATGGGGCTGCCCGCTGGTAACGTGCGGCTGCCGCTTGCGCCGCTGAGCGAGAGCAACGTGGAGAAGTTGCGCGCCGTACTGAAGGGATTGGGGATGGTTTGACCCTGACTTAACGGGTAACGGATACAGATCCCAGGCAAGAATATATGTTTATTAGGTAAAAGCTTATAGGTTAGATTAATAGGCTACTGGATACTCTTGTGAAAGGAGGGGAACATATGGCCTGGAAGCAAGTTCATCAGGCATCTTGGATATATGAAGTACTCCGGATAAAATCTTGTTCTAGATTAGAAAATGAGCACTCTCAGTTGTTCACTGTAAAGCGCAATTGGAGTTTTCCATCTCCTGGGAAAAAAGCAGCCAGTCCTAGAATCGCTCGAAGGCTTTCGCTGTTCCGTATCATACAAAGGTAAATATATTCATTGTTGAGGTCAGAAAATGTCTGAAACAAATAGAATAGAGGATAAAACTCCTCAATTGTATGACGAAGAAGAAGTTCAAGAATGGTTTGAATCCCAGGAGGAAATCACTCAACCGAAATCTGCACCAACAGAACTTAGCATTGAGGAAAAGTACGCCAGAACTCAATTGCGGATTGTAAGAACTACGATGGATTTCTCCTTGCATAATCTTCGACAATCACTAGATGATAGCTCGTACATAAATCTCTCACCGACATATCAACGTCGGCATAGGTGGGACATAAAAAAGAGATCGCAATTAATCGAATCCTTTTTGATGAATATTCCGATACCACCGATCTTTCTCTTTGAGAATGACTATAATCGGTATGAGGTAATGGACGGCCGTCAGCGATTACAATCAATTAAGGACTTCTTGAACAATCTTTTTGCTCTTCGAGGACTAGACTTTTGGAAAGAGTTAGAAGGACTCCGCTTCAAGGAGCTGCCTTCGACTATACAAAGAGGACTACTCCGAAGAACACTTTCAGCAGTTGTGCTACTTGCAGAAACTACTCAACCAGATGATTCAGAGATCGATGTCCGGATGATTTTGTTTAAGCGGCTAAATACTGGTGGAATCCAGTTGAATCCTCAAGAGCTTAGAAACGCTCTTTATCCCTGTCCTTTTAATGATCTGTTAATTAGTGTATCTCGATCAGATCTTTTTTGCGATATATGGCGAATTCCACGCTACACGCCTGATGAAGAAGATTCCCCGCAGAGGGAACTCACTCAAAATACCCTTTACAAGAGCATGGCCGATTGTGAGTTAGTTTTAAGATTCTTTGCCATAAGAGAGACCCTTGAATTGGATCTGAAGGGTTCTCTGAGAAGATTGATGGATCAATGCATGATCAGGCATTTCAAGGATACTGAAGACGAAGTCAGAAAGTTAAAGCAGCTTTACCAATTTTGTTTAGAGAAATTATATCGGACTTTCGATAATCAGCCATTTATGCTCCCAAAGATGAGTAGACCAAGTCGTCCACTGTACGATGCTCTAATGGTTGCCATGAGCCGTAATCAAGAATATGATCCTCTACCTTCAAAAACAAACATTCTTAAGCGACTGCGTGCGGCTGCAAACGATCCAGAAAAATATGAAATTCTGGTGGGTCGTGGTAATACTATCGAGGCCGTCAAGGAACGCGTTACACTTGCAGAGTGGATTCTCCTTGGCTAGGGGGCAACTAACCATGGACCCAATACTACAAGAATTTAAAGCTGACCTCGATCGCATTAGAAGCCTAATGGATCTAATCAACTGTCTAAAAGCCTTCCTTGCTATTAGTCCTTCAGGGGAATGCCAAGATGATCCCTTTTTTAATAATGCGAATACTGTTTACAACCAAACAAAAAAATGCCACGCTGACACCGTTGTATTAACGGGAACAATATTGCTATATCTCGGTGGTCGGTTTGAGTTTTTCGTAAGAACGCTTTTAGAAGATCTATGCGACCGTATAGTAGCACGATGTCGGAGTTTCCAAAATCTCCCCAAAAGCATGCAGCAAAATTTGATTTTCCTTACAGCGGAAGTAATAGCAAATCCTCGCAAATATGGTCATGCGGAAAACGGTGTTAAGCATTTTGTCAATGTTCTTGCCGGAAATCTGAATGACCAGAATCCGTTGGTCGAAGTAAATAGCAAATGTCTATCTATCACAACTGAAAATATGTGGCCAGATACATTGAGCGGGCTTTTTGCACGGATAGGTGCCAAAGACCTTTGGCAACGAATCGGCGAGCAAGCTCGCATCATGGCATTTTTTGAGACTAGTGAACCGCAAAAAGCAGAACGGTTTGCGAAGGCTTTACTTAAGGATTTCATGGAAACCAGAAATAGAATTGCACATCCATCTGCTACTTTAACTTGGCCCGATACTACAAAGGTTTTGAGTTTCGTCGATTTTCTAGAAGTTTTAACGTCCGCTCTTTCGGATATTGCCACTGTTTACGAGAAAACGCTTCCAGAGAATACTCCTGCGCCGTAAAAATTCTCACTTTCGTCAAGGCACAGTTTCTTTTCTAACCCATCGCTACCAACACTAAGATCAACATCATCACATCAAATGGCGAGCGTGCATTTTAGTTCCACTGATCTCGAGTAGTTCAAGCTGAAGAATCTTCAAGCCGATGGGAGGTATTTATCCTGAAAGGGGAAAAGGCCTTCGGATGTTACCCCACTGAGAATGCTCGTAAGGGAATGAGTCCAAACAGAAGCATTTGCAGATCTGCGTATTTCATACTATCCGTCATATGTCGATCGTAATCTGCTTCTTTAATCATCTTGATTAGTGCACGTTCTTGTATCACCGCATTTGGGATGACAATAACGATCAGTAGCCCAAGGGGATAGTTTATGAGTTCCACATACCAGAGCGCCAAACCAGAGACAACAGCGAGTGTCATGAAGCAGAGCGCTCGCAAATTCCTCCCACTCCTCTCCTATCGTGCGAAATCGGTCCTTCTTTACCGCTGTGCCCCTTCCGTCAACCATCGCGTAGTAGCAATACCTTTTATGCACCTCCAATCATACATACATAGATACGCACCTCACCGTTCCTCACATAACGGGTGGTGTTTTTTTTATATGCAGTTAATTTTCATCGGTCGTTTCAGATGGTACTAAACTAGCTGAAGCACACGGGAACGGCTACACCTGCGACTGGCACAATATAGCATTTACTACAACCTTCACTTTACACGCTACTGAAACTTACAATTAGACGATACAAACGGGCTCGTATCCGCAGATCATTTACGCCAGGGAGTTTAACGCGACTGTAGAGTTATAACGTGTACAGAGTTCATACGTGTCGCAGAACGGTAAGCGACATGCGGGGTGGCTACCGGCGATTGGGCTGGTATAATACGCTTTGAGGGCTATGGGGCGAAGATCGCGAAGAACGCCAGAAGCCTCGCGCAGCAACCTTACTAGAAGACGATGAACGTAGATGATAACTTCAATCAACGTGCGCCGAGAAAGACCATGCTATCCAGTTTGGTGAAAGTCCGACCTGAGGAACGGCTAGCCACCACCTCAGAACTGAACCCTGCATCCAGTCTGGTAACGGGCTGTGGTGAAGCCAGGGGAATGGG
>Ga0265594_1000271_pt1 | contig 42605 bp, 37 predicted proteins | sample saktaG_11_FD_190147 | JGI IMG/M metagenome (GOLD analysis project Ga0265594, IMG submission 190147) | Saline water microbial communities from Sakinaw Lake, British Columbia, Canada - sak_2011_5_24_80m | ecosystem: Environmental > Aquatic > Non-marine Saline and Alkaline > Saline ... | reverse complement strand
TGGCACTGGTTCTGACCTGCCAAATACCATTGACCACGAGACTGGCCAGCGCCGGAAGTCGCTTCTAAAAGATGTAGAGAACGGTGCCCTGGTCTGTGACTACCTTGATAACATTGACTTTATAATGAGCTATGCAATACCTTCTGACATTCACCCCATAATGCAGGAGCTGTATGATTTCTACGCAATGATGAAAAATAGCGTGAAGCCAATGTTTCTTGTCTTACCTTCAGGCAGACGGGACATGCTGGAGTATATGTATGAAATGGCTGTTGCTGTAGCCGGCACTCGGGAGAATCTGGAAGCCAATCCCTTCTTTGCTATCTATGCTGAGCCAGCAGGGGCACTTAAACACGGGGAAGGTTTAGAATCGGTGCTTTTTTGCGCCGAGCACAGGATTCCTATTACTTATCCAGCGATGATATTTGCCGGAGCTAATGCCCCGGTGACCATGGCTGGGGCGGTAACTATGTGTAATGCCGCCACTTTAGTCGGCCTGGTAATTCATCAGCTTAAAAACCCGGGGGCTCCCTTTATCTACGGTGGCGGATTGGTTAGCTGCCTGGATATGAAGCATGCTATATGGTCTTACGGAGCTCCCGAGTTTACTGTAGCCGGTGCCATCATGGCTCAGCTCTCGCGGCGCTATGGACTCTCTACCTGGAGCACAGGCGGGGTCACCGATTCCAAGGCCATTGATGAACAGGCAGCCATTGAGGGCACAAACAGCCTGCTCATGAGTGCCTTAGGTGGGGGCAATGTAATTCACGATGTTGGCTATCTGGAAAGTGGCATGGCCGGCTCGCTGACGTTTTTGGTCATGATGGACGAGGCTATTGCTCTGGTCAAGCGCATCCTGCGGAGCTCTCGTGTTGATAGAGAAACCCTGGCTGTTGACCTTATTGCCGAGGTTGGTCCTGACGGGAGCTTCCTCACCAAACCCCACACACTTCAGCACTTCAAACAGGAGTTTTGGAGTCCTCGGCTTATAGACCGAAGCAACTATGAGCGCTGGGTAAAGCAAGGCAGCCTGACCCTTCAAGCCAGGGCTCAAGCTAAGGTCAGGAAAATTCTCAGCTCTCATCAGCCTGTTCCTCTGCCTGAGAAAACCCTGAAGGAGCTTGAGCGAATTATGCACTCGGCGGAAAGGAACGTTTTACCCAGGGTTAAGGGATAAGCAGACCGGGCAGATAGCCTAGCCGCATTTTTTGATATAAATATTGGCGCGGAGCTTCCTCTGCGATGCCTGGCAGCGGTAGCCCATTTGTGCCTATTCAATAATCACTATAATCATTGGGCTACCGTATAGCTATTGTAGTCTCTCTGGACAGGCTCAAACCCTTACCCAATAGTAATATCTTTTCCTTCTTGTTATTAGCCTCATCCTAGCTATATTTGAAAAGATTGCTCTTTTACGCTATAAATGTAGGGTATTCTGTTAATTTTACTGGAGGACTTAGATTTGGCTAAGAAGAGAGTAGAAAAGCCCAAGCGTGAATTCACTAAGCGTCAGCTTTCTCAGTGGCAGCGGCAAAAGAAGAGACAGCGCCTTGTTTTTAGCGTAGGCATTTTCATCATTGCTGTTGTTTTGGCGGTTATCGGGGCTGGATGGTATATTAATCGCTATCAGCCGCTCCATGAAACTGTGGTTAAAGTAAATGACACCAAGTTTAATATGAATTACTACATAAAGATGCTTGAATACTATGGCGAGGGCTACTCTAGCGATTTTATGTATAGTTTGACTGATAGGGTGGTGGAAATTATCCAGCAAAATGAATTGGTAAAGCAAGAAACTATGAAACTGGGTATCATGGTCAGTAACAGCGAGGTTGATGACAAGCTCAAGGAGCGTGACCCTCCCTTAACCAAGGACTATAGGGATTTGGTCAGGGCTGGAATGTTGGTCAGCAAGCTGCGTGATGAGTATTTTGACCAGCAAGTGCCAGCATCTGCTGAACAGAGGCATGTCTTGGCTATGCTCTTGGAAAGTGAGAGCCAGGCATCTGAGGTCAAAACCCGGTTAGAGAATGGTGATAACTTTGCTGAACTAGCCGCAGAGCTCTCCCTGGACAATCTTTCTAAGACTAATAAGGGCGACCTTGGCTGGCACCCTGAAAATATCTTAAGCCAGTTGTTAGGCACTTCTGTCTTTGAAGAGCATGCCTTCAATTATGAGCTAGGGGTGTTAAGTCAACCGATTTATGATGAAACCAAAATCAAGAGCGTAGGCTACTGGTTGATTGAAGCCCTGGAAACAAAAGAAGACTCGGATGAAGTCCATGTTCAGGCAATGTTGTTAGCCAGTGAACAGGAAGCTCAGAGTGTAACAGCTAGACTGGAGGCAGGTGAGGATTTTGCCACTCTGGCTGATGACTTTTCTCAGCTTAGTTATCCTGCGGAGGGTGGGGGTGACCTGGGCTGGGTGACCCCGGGTATGATGACTCCAGCCTCTGAAGAGTTTGTTTTTAATCCTGAGCTAAAACTGGAAACACTTAGTCAACCTATCCGTGACGAGTCTGTTAACACCAAGGGCGGTTATTGGCTATTGAAGGTCTTAGCTGAACAGAGTGATAGGAAAATCTCGGATGATGACAGGGATTTGTTAAAGGCTAAGGCTTTGGATGGCTGGGTCGTTTTGTTGTGGGCTGACCCTAGCAATAAGATTGAGAGTTACCTTGATGACACCAAAAAGCTCTTTGCCCTAGACTATATAATGAAGGACTAGGCAGTCTGTTTAACAAGGGTAGCCTGAAGGGGCTCTGTCCCTTCAAAACCTATACCTCCCCCTCTCCTTCAAAAGAGAGTCAAAGAGAGGCGAAGCCTCTCTTACATAACTAATTCCCCTTCCCCTTATCAAGGGAGGGGGATAAAGGGGGTGGGTTGCTAAATAAATGTCTAAAGGGGATAGGGTTACCTGATAAAAACCTAAAGGGGGTGAGGCTCTTACATAGCCTCAGGGACAATGAATAAAAAGAGCATTGGTATTGGCTTAATGGGATTGGGGGTTATCTGTGGGCAGGTAGCCAGGGTTTTAATGGATAAGGCAGAAATTCTGGCTGAACAGGTTGGTTGTCCCCTTGTCCTGCGTAAGGTAAAGGTATTGGCTCAGGACTTAACCCGACCACAGGTGCCGGAGATTGGCTCTCACCTCTTTACCACTGATGCCGACGAGTTTTTTGCTCAGCCTGACATAGATATAGTCGTTGAGGCGATTGGTGGCGAAAGCCCCGCCCTGGAGTATTTGGAGAGGGCTCTCTCCACCGGTAGGCATGTGGTTACTTCCAACAAGGAGGTTATTGCCAAGCATGGGGTGGAACTGCTGACCTTGGCTCAACAGCATAAGGTAGGACTGCGCTATGAAGCCAGTGTTGGCGGTGGCATTCCCCTGATTGCCCCTTTTCAGCGTGACCTGGTGGCTAATAAGCTTACCGGCATTTATGCTATTATCAACGGAACTACCAACTATATCCTTACCCGGATGGCAAGGGAGGGCATAGACTTCTCTTCAGCCCTTAGTCAGGCACAGAAATTAGGCTATGCTGAAGCCGACCCAAAGGATGATGTGGAAGGGATAGACGCTACCTACAAACTGGCTATCCTTGCCTCATTAGCCTTTCACTGTCAGGTCAAGCCCGGGGATATTTACCACGACGGGATTTCCCGACTTGGTAGCCGTGACTTCCAGTATGCTAAAGAGCTGGGTTTCGCTATAAAACTCCTGGCTATAGCCAAACAGAACGGTAACTCAATTGAAGTGCGGGTTCACCCCGTTTTTATCCCTGAAGACTCCCTTCTGGCTAAGGTTGACGGCGTCTATAATGCTGTCCTCGTTGAGGGCGACCTTGTGGGCAGGGTGCTTTTCTTTGGCGAGGGCGCCGGTGCCTTTCCCACCAGCAGTGCCGTTATAGCCGATGTTGTCTCGGTAGCTAGGGATATTGTTCTTGGTGTTGGCACCAGGCTTAGGTGGAAGTTGCAGCCGGGCAAAGTCATTAAACCGATGTCTGACATTGACACCCGATACTACCTCAGGCTCAGTATCGCCGACCGTTCTGGGGTCTTAGCTCAAATTGCTAAGGTCTTGGGTGACCGTCAAATCAGTATCGCTTCGGCTATCCAGAAGATGGCTGATAGCCGAACTCAGACGGCGGAAATAGTCCTTATGACCCATCCCGCTCAGGAAAAGGCAATGCAGCCGGCTCTTGATGAGCTCAACCATCTGGCTGTGGTTAAACAGATAAGCAGCTTCATTCGGGTTGAGAATATATAGCAACCTCACCCCCTTGATCCCCCTCTCCTTCAAAGGAGAGGGGGAAGAAAAAGAAAGAGGGGCTTTCGCCCCTCTTAAACGCCCCCGTATGGCAGTCTGCATTAAGCGCTTGGCAAGAGTTTCACAGCCTTAAGAGCAATCAATTCTTTTAGGAGATCCATAGTCTTACCTGCTAGCTGCCCTTTCTCATACTCAATATGTCCTAAGTCGCGAAAGTCTGTTGGAAACGCAACACCATTTTCTTTAAAAATGACTATACGCTGGTCATATTTGTGTGAAGCTGCACCAAGCTCGAAAACCACGTTTTCGCGAGGACGAAAAATCGAATTGCCATCCAAATCCTTAAATTCTTCGTCCGCTGAAAGGATAAATATGCCTCCAGAACAAGAATCAATCAGCTCTTTCACTTTCTTTGAGATTGGACGACCTACGTTTGGTTCTTCCTGAGCAACAACGTATGGAATACCCAATTGGTTAAGTATTTCTTTCAATTGCTCTAAAGCTTCCTTGTCTTTTCCATGTCCTATGAAGAACTGAAGTGAAGTTGGGATTTGCGGGGCTTCCGTCGGAGTTTTTGGTTTCTGTAAAGTTGGTAATACTGGCTCCTTCTCTTCAGTGGTCTCTGAAATAGCAACTTGTTCTTTCTCTACTTCGGTAATAGCCTCGGACACTTCGGCAGCCGGTGGGCCCGCTTCGATTACAACAAATGGCGAACCGCTAACATCCCTAATAAATCCCACCGCTTTGCCATTTGCAATAAAAACATTCGCTGCCTCCCCTGACCGTTCTGGTGTAATATTGAATGGTTCTCGTTCAAGAGTGTTCTTGAGAAATTCAGCAGTAGGCAATTTATTGTTGTTAAAGTATGTAAGCAATCGCTCAAAAAGGACAATTTTTCGTAATCCTTTACGCATAGCACTGAGCTTTTCCATTTCGCTTCTAGGTTTAGTTAGCTGTTCTCCCAACTCGGTAAGATCAATTGTCTCTGAATTGAAACTACCCTTTGTAAATCCGTACTTGTATGAAGCGCTGAGAAGGTCGCGGAAGTCACTACTTGTCGGACTTAACTTCAGTGCCTCAGCAAGCAAGACTCTATTCATGGGACGCCCAGCATTGTGTTCACGAATCCCTTGGGGAACTTTTATCGCTTCAGTTATTGGTATTTCTGGATATGGACGTGACGGTCCTCTTGACATAAGTCTTTACCTCCTAAGACCATATTATATTATACATCATTGTACATCAATTGTCAAATAATGTTGCCGTTTTGTATTGTATCATGTAACCAATAGCATAATCCTATTGTAAGGGGGCGCTAGCCCCTCTTTGACGCCCCCTTGCCTTTTAATTTTTCCTGCAAAGAGTTATAATCAGCAGAGAGAATAGACATGGTTCAAGTTAATATAATCTCAAAACAACTAGATATCGGTTACGAAAGAATGTGCAACTGTCCGCCCAATCACATTAACTGCTTGACCGCCAAGGAATGGATTCAAAGTCAGGTAGGAATTTGGGAATTCTCTTACGAAAAGAGGGATATAAGGGACAAAAACATACATCCGGCCGTATTTCCAATTGCTCTACCCATAAAGTGCATCAAACTATTCACTCATCAGGGTGAGCTAGTCATTGACCCATTTGCGGGGATTGGGACCACCTTATTGGCCGCCCAAGACCTCAACAGAAACGCCGTAGGCTTTGACCTCAAGAAAGAATATATAGATATCGCGAAGTCGAGGATAGCACAAGGAAGTCTACTTAACACAACGCAGCAGATACCCATAGGAGATGATGCACGAAATATCCCACAGTATTTGCAGGAAAACACTGTGGCGCTCGCCGTTACATCGCCACCTTATTCAAGATTCTTGGACAAACCTAGACTCAACAAGAGTATGAGGGGAGATTTGCGGAATAATAAACATTATTTAACGGTACAGCAATACTCACAAGACCCCAATGACATCGGTACTCTAGAACCTATTGCGTTCAGCAAGGCTCTGGGTGAAATCTACCGAGGTATATTACCATTACTGAGGCCAAAGGCACACTGTGTAATAGACATTAATGACCTCTGGTGGGAAAACAAGCGGATACCGACTCACGTATATGTTGTCGAGGCACTTACCAATGTTGGTTACGAGTTACGCAACATTCTAATCTGGGATAGAAGAAATCTTGTTAATAGAGTAGGCATTTTTGGCTGGCCCAATAACTACATAAAACTTGGAACTACATTTGAGTACATACTGGACTTCTGGAGACCACCCGAATAGGCAATCTCAGAGGACTTTCTCACAACAACAGTTTGGAGAGGAAACCATCAACTTTGGACCTCAATGAATTTAAGATTGAATTCAAAGAAATTAGAGAACATGGGTTTTACAAATCCATGAGAAAAGGCCCAACCGGCGTTGGTCACACACTGGAACAATGCTTAGGACTGACCGAGAATAATATTGCTGTGCCCGACTTGGGCAATGTTGAATTAAAGGCACATCGAGACAATGTTACTAGTCTGATAACTCTCTTCACGTTCAACAGGAAAGCTTGGGTAATGCAGCCTCTCTCAGCAATCCGAGCCTATGGTACGCCAGACCAAAATGGGCGTCTTGGACTATACTTTACCATGAGCCAGCAACCCAATAGTTCAGGCTTATTCCTGACTGTCACGGATGAAGTGGTATCAGTACAGCACACATCCGGCAGAACCCTAGTCCGTTGGTTCACTAAGGATTTGAGTACGCAGTTTCATGCGAAGATGCCGGCTCTCGTACTTGTTACTGCCAGAACCGAAATGCGCGGTGATACTGAATACTTCAACTATTACCGAGCAAGATTGCTTACTAAAACTTCCCCCACCCTCATTGCAGACCAGATACGACGGGGCAGCATACTGATTGACCTAAGGCTTCATGATGCAATCACACACGCCAGAAACCACGGTACAGGCTTCCGAGCCAGTGAGGGTTCTCTTGACCAATTGTTTACTAAGGTAGAGACCCTGTAGCAACACTGAAAGTATGGCGCCAATTGTCAAAGCTTATTGTTTACATAAGGTTTTGCACGGCCCTACTTATCAAGGGAGGGGGATAAAGGGGGAGGATTTCCTAATAACCTAAAGGGGGAGGATTTCCTGATTAAAAACCGAAAGGATTAAAAAAATGAAACCTGGAGTTCTAATTAAATATAAAGACTTCCTCCCCATTACCCCCCAAACCCCTCTCTTTTCACTGGGTGAGGGAGATACCCCTCTGGTCAGGTGCCCCGCCCTGGAAAAGGAAATTGGCTGTGGGGAGCTATACCTTAAGCTGGAAGGGTGTAATCCCACCGGCTCATTTAAAGACCGGGGCATGGTGGTTGCCGTAGCCAAGGCGATGGAATCAGCCAGTCAGGCTGTAATGTGTGCCTCAACCGGTAATACCAGCGCCTCGGCCGCTGCCTACGCTGCCTATTGCGGGCTTACCGCCATCATTATCATCCCCAAGGGCAAGATTGCTCTGGGCAAGCTGGCTCAGGCTATTGTCTATGGGGCTAAGCTCATTACCATAGATGGCAATTTTGACCAGGCGCTGAACATAGTCCGGGCTCTAACCCGGAAACACCCGGTTACTCTGGTAAACTCAATTAACCCCAACCGTATAGAGGGGCAAAAAACGGCTGCCTTTGAGATTATTGATGCTTTAGGCGAGGCTCCCGACTATCTATTTATCCCGGTCGGTAATGCTGGCAATATCACTGCCTACTGGAAGGGTTTCACCGAGTATTACCAGATGGGCAAGGCGAGGAGTAAGCCTAAGATGATGGGCTTTCAAGCCGAAGGCGCCGCCCCTATTGTCCGGGGCTATGTTATTGACCAGCCCGAGACTGTTGCCTCAGCCATACGAATCGGCAATCCGGCTAGCTGGCAAAAGGCTGTCGCCGCCCGTGACGAATCCTGTGGTATTATTGATATGGTTAGTGATGAGGAGATTCTATCTGCTTACCACCTTATGGCTACTAAAGCTGGAGTCTTCGCCGAGCCAGCTTCAGCCGCTTCCCTGGCTGGACTTATTAAGCTATCACGCCAGGGGATGGACTTCTCGCCGAAGAGGGTAGTTTGCATCATAACCGGCACTGGGCTCAAGGATACCGATATTGCCCTGAAAACTGCTGAGCCCTTCCTTGAGCTTCCCGCCGATTTATCGGCTGTAGAGAAAGCCTTAGGCTGGGGATAATCAAGGTTGTTTATCAAGGGTAGTTTGAAGGGGCTTCGCCCCTTCAAAACCTACACCTCCCCCTCTCCTTTGAAGGAGAGGGGGATAAAGGGGGTGAGGTTGATAAACAATTTCTTAATCAATACTTGACATAACGATTGAAACAATTCCGAAGCTGGTTAGATAGGAATTGTTTCCCCAAAATAGAGTCTGCTAAAATCAAGCTGATTAGCTTGGAATTGTCTTAGAAAACAAAGGAGGTCTTAAAATGGCTAAGGTAATCAAGCAGCAAATAGAAGACATGTATAAGCAGTATCACCACTACCCCAGCGTAGCTGTAGTAGTTACTGCTCACGCTAAGGGAAAGGACGGTGCTATGGCGGCAGCCTGGCATATGCCTTTGGCTTCCAGCCCACCCCTTTACGGCATATCTATTGCTGCTAAGAGGTTTACTTATCAGCTTATTGCTGACAGCAAGGAGTTCGGGGTTAATTTCCTACCCTTTGAGCAGGCTGAGCTGGTTGCCTCTGTAGGTGGTTGTAGCGGCTATGAGGTAGATAAATTTGACAGGTTTAATATTGCCAAAGACAAGCCGGTGCAGACAGCAGTGCCCATTTTGAAAGCTGCCTACGCTGCCTATGAGTGCAAATTAACTGATGATAGGGACTATGGTGACCACAGGTTGTTGGTGGGGAAGATTGTGGCTGTACATTGGCTGAAGGAGGTCTTCACTCCAGAGGAACTATTGGATATGGCTAAAGTTAGCCCTATCCTGTATATAGGCAAAGATGTTTATCTTACTGCATCAAAAGATACAGTAAAAACTCTCGACCGTGAGGTCTATGCTAAAGGCTAAAGGAGGACTACAGTGTTTGATGAACCTGCAATCAGAACAGCAGTAGCGTCTATCATTAAGGCTATTGGCGAAGACCCTGGAAGGGAGGGTCTGGTAGATACCCCTAGGCGCGTGGCTGAGATGTATGCTGAGCTTTTTATGGGAACTGGCATGGATGCCAAAGAAGAACTGAAGGTAGTTTATGAGGCAGGGCATCGGGAAATGGTAATTCTGAGGGATATCCCCTTCTATTCTATGTGCGAGCATCACCTTTTGCCATTCTACGGCGTGGCTCACATCGGTTATATTCCTGATGTTAATGGGCGGATTGTTGGCATTAGCAAACTGGCCCGGGTGCTAGAAATCATTACTAAGCGCCCCCAGATTCAGGAAAGGATGACCAGCGAGATTGCTGACGCCATTATGGATGGGCTTAAGCCCTCGGGAGTGGTGGTAGTTGTTCAGGCTGAGCACCTTTGCATGATTATGCGTGGTATTAAGAAACCCGGAAGCCACATCGTTACCTCAGCCCTCAGGGGTACCTTCCGCACCCATCCGGAAACCAGAACCGAATTTTTCTCTCTATTACAGGGTAAATAGGCTTGGAAAATCCGAGGGGTTAAGCATTTTTAATCCCTCGGATTGATTTAGATGGCAGGGGCGCCTCAAACTCTTGGTTGGGTAACTCAAAATACTTGTGAAAATGAGGGGGAAGTTTGCGGTAGTCAATATTCTTGATTAAGTGGGATAGGTCGACTGAATTATAGGTGTTCCAGAAGAGAATAACCTTATCTTCCAGATGATTCTTCTTAATATAATCCAAAGCTCCAGCCAGGGTCTTACCGGTATAGGTGCCTTCAAGCTTGATGTTCTCCAGAGAATGCATCAGCAAGATAGCTTCCATCCCTTCTTTGGTAAATTGAGCATACCTTTCCCCTCGGTAGTCCTGAAGGATAGTGAGGTCTGCATCTGCTACCCTTAGTTGGGGGAATCCTGAATCTTTTTTCTGTAGATATTGGCAGATATGGTTAATCTCATTCGCTGCTCTTTTAGTATTGGCGCTTGAGACATTCACTCCTATTACCTTTGTCTTGAGGTTAGCCAGTCGGCAACCTAACCAGAGACCACAGAAGGTCCCCAGGCTACCGGCAGCGACAAACAGGTAGTCGGGTTCGGGCAAAACTCCTGTCTCTATCTGCTTTTTCAGTTCAAAGGCAGCGTTGACAAATCCCAGGTTTCCCAGCTCAGAGCTGCCCCCGATAGGAATGTAGTATGGCAGTTTACATTTCAGCGGATTGATATTGGCCAGAAACTGGTATCCAATCTTGAAACGCCTTAGCCGACCGCAGGTCTTTACCATTTTTGCCTGGTGGTAGTAGTCAAGCAGCATATTCTTTTTGGCAGATTCAGAAATAGGGTGGTCTGTGAGAAGCAGGACGGTTCTCATACCTAGCCTTTGACCGTGTATCGTGGTTGCCAGAGAAAAGTTCGAACCTATGCCTCCTCCTGTTATGAGGGTATTACTTCCCCTTTGCTTTGCTTCAGCTAGGAGAAACTCAAGTTTCCGTACCTTGTTTCCTCCATATATCTTTGAGCTTAGGTCATCCTGTTTAATATAGAGGCTTCCCACCCCGATCTTTTCCCCCAGATTGTCCAGCTTCTGGACTGGTGTGGGGAAATCACCCAGTGGCATCCAGGGTATCCTTACCTTTAGCTTGGGGTAGGTCTCAAATAGAAGCATGGTTTCTGTTACATTTGTCAAATTATTGCTCCTGTTTTTATTATTAGCATCTAACCTGATTAATATTATGCTCGGCCATCTAAGAGATTGTAAGTCAGCTATTCACCCATGATTTGTAATATAATTTCCCTCGACCGGGGTCGGTTATCAAAATCTACTAGCACTATCTGCTGCCACGTGCCTAGAGTTAACCTTTTGTCATTAACGGGAACTACTAACGAGGCACCAAGCAGCGAGGCACGGACATGCGAATACCCATTGCCGTCGCCCCAGCGGCGGTCATGGTCATAGGGGATATTCTGAGGAACGCTCCGCTCCCACATACTCTTGAAGTCAGAAAGTAAGCCAGACTCAAATTCAATAGTAGTTACCCCCGCAGTTGAGCCGGCGACAAACAAAGTAGCTATCCCGTTCTTTATATTCGTCTCAGCAACCTGCTGTTCCACCTGAGGAGTAATATCAATAATATCACACTTCCCTTTACTCTGAAGACTAATTTTCTTGGTAACTACCATATTTGTTCCCTCCTGTTATCAATAGTCTAGTTCATCCCAAATAATATCATCCAGCTCAAATACTGGCCCATCCTTACAAACTTGCTTTAGCCCACTTTTTGTCTTCACTGTGCACCCGTAGCAGACCCCACGCCCACACCCCATCCTCACCTCTAAGGAAACCTGAAATGGCTTTGCTTTCAGGGGTTGGTTTTGGACTGAGATAGCACGATACATTGGCATAGGTCCGCAGGCAAAGATTTGGTCCGCCCAGCCAGCAAAATCCGGTAGTAAGTCAGTTATCACACCTTTTTTGCCACCAGTTCCATCCTCAGTGGTAGTCACAACCTCAATCTTAGCTGGTAGCAGGTTACCAGGATAAAGCTGGGTGGCAGTTGAGGCTCCCAAGAGCAGCGTCACCGAGCGCCCCTGATTCAAGGCTTGCTGGGTCAGAAAGCACAATGGAGCAATGCCCACACCGCCAGCTAGTAGCAGCAGGTTGCGTGACTGGGGATTAATAGCATAGCCATTACCTAGTGGTCCCAGAAGGTCTATATTATCACCAGCCTGGCATTGAGCCAGCCATTGTGTGCCTTTGCCGACCACAGTGAACAGGAAGGCAAGCTTGGTGCCACCAGCTAGCTGGTGGATACTCAGCGGGCGGCGTAGGAGGTATTCATAGTCATTACCACACCTCACCATGACAAATTGTCCTGGCTGTGCTTCAGAGGCTATCAGGGGGGATTCCAGCCAGGTAAGGTAGACCCCTGGCATAACTTCATCGTTAGAAATAATGGAAGCCAATTCTTGCTTCAAGATGGCTCCTTCTGGCGGTAGTCGGGTAGGGGTTGAGCGCTGTAAGTCTGGCTTCCGTTAACAAGTGTCTCTACCACAGCTCGAGCAGTATCAAGTGAGGTAAAACAAGGGATGCGTTTCTCGGCAGCCGCTCGGCGAATTTGGAAACCATCTCTTAGCGGGATGCGACCGCCGGTAATAGTATTAACCACGCCGTTTACTGTGCCATCATTGATGATGTCAATAACATTGGGATGTCCCTCGCTCAATTTCTTGCTAATCATTTTTACTGGAAGCCCAACTGACTCAACCATAGCTGCTGTGCCTTCTGTGGCATAGAGTTTATAGCCAACCTTGGAGAACTTTCTGATTATGGGTAGCGCTTCAGACTTGTCTCTATCAGCAATGCTGAACAGTATGGCTCCTTGAGGCAATAGCATTAACCCAGCGGCTAGAAGTGCCTTGGCTAAGGCAGCATCAAAGGTATAGTCAATCCCCATTACCTCACCGGTGGACTTCATTTCGGGACCAAGGTAAGTATCAACACCAAGCAACTTTGACATAGAAAAAACTGGAGCCTTAATGCCTATCAGCTTTTGTCTTTTCAACAATCCGGTGCTATAACCTTGCTCCTTGAGGCTCTTACCTAGCATAACCTTAGTCGCCACATTTACCATTGGCGCTCCGGTGACCTTGGAGATAAACGGGATAGTGCGGCTAGCCCGAGGGTTTACTTCTAATACATAAACCGATGGCGCTTGGCTATCGCTGGGCATAATAACAAACTGGATGTTCATCAGGCCTTTAATTTTGAGCCCCAACCCTATTCGGATGGTATAGTCAACAATAGTTTCTATCTCTGATTCAGTCAGGTTTACTCCGGGATAGACTGCCATAGAATCTCCGCTGTGCACCCCCGCCCGTTCAATATGCTCCATTATTCCAGGGATGAAAACACGCTCTCCATCACCTATGGCGTCAACCTCTGCCTCTTTTCCTTCCATGTATTTATCAATAAGGATAGGGTGCTTGGTATCTAGTTCTATTGCCAGGTTCATGTAGCGGATTAGTTCACTGGCATCATGAACTATTTCCATAGCTCTACCACCGAGGACATAGCTAGGGCGAACCAGTACTGGGTAGCCAATGAGCTTAGCTATACTGAGCGCTTCATCTATAGAGGTTACCCCAGCCCCTGGTGGTTGAGGGATGCCTAATTGGTTGAGGAAGTTCTCAAATCGGCGCCTGTCCTCAGCCAGGTCAATAGCCTCGGCGCTGGAACCAAGGAGGGGCATTCCACTACGAAATAGGGGCTCAGCTAGGTTTATGGCTGTCTGACCGCCAAACTGGACTATAGATGGTAGCCGAGCATTACCCGGAGATTCACCGCCCCCTTCATTTTCTAGAATATCACGCAGGCTTTCTTCATCCAGGACTTCAAAATAGAGGCGGTCACTGGTATCAAAGTCAGTGGACACCGTTTCAGGATTGGAATTGACCATAATGCTCTTGAAACCAGATTCCTGCAGTGCCCAGGCAGAATGAACGCTGCAGTAGTCAAATTCAATCCCCTGACCAATGCGGATGGGCCCACTGCCAATGACTACCGCTTTGTTTCCCTTAAGAGGTTCAGCCTCATTCTCTTGTTCATAAGTGCTGTAGAAGTAGGGAGTGGCGGCGTCAAACTCAGCAGCACAGGTATCTACCATTTTGTAGACCGGGCGGATATTCCAGTTATGGCGTGATTGTCTTACCTGTTCCGGTAGCCTGTCAGCTAAAGTCCCAATCTGTTCATCGGAGAAACCAATTCGTTTCGCCTGCCATAGAAGCTCTGGTGTCAGTAGCTGGGACAGAAGCCTCTTTTCCATGTCTACGATGTTCTGTAGTTTATTTATAAACCATAGGTCAATCTTGGTTCGCTCGGACACTTGCTCAGCACTTATTCCCCTTCTAAGCGCTGCCATCATTACCCATAACCTCAGGTCGCTGGGTTCTAAGGGATAAGAATTGATATTTGTTCCTAGCTCCCACTTTGGGTCTTCCCATAGCAGCGACCTCTTACCGAACTCTAAGGAGCGTACTGCCTTCTGCAAGGCAGCTTCAAAGCACCTATCAATAGCCATTACCTCACCGGTGGCTTTCATCTGTGTCCCTAAAACACGGTCGCCTGAGGCAAACTTGTCAAATGGCCAGCGGGGAATCTTGACCACTAGGTAGTCCAGTGCTGGTTCAAAGGAAGCCATTGTTTTTTTGGTTACGGCATTGGTAATTTCATCAAGCCTCTTGCCAATAGCTATTTTGGCAGCTACTCGGGCAATAGGATAGCCGGTAGCTTTACTGGCTAGGGCTGAACTGCGGCTGACCCGTGGGTTAACCTCAATTACATAGTATTTATTGCTATCGGGGTCAAGGGCAAATTGTATGTTACAGCCCCCCTCAACCCCCAGCGCCCTGATAATCTTGAGGCTGGCTGTCCTTAGCATCTGGTGCTCTTTGTTGGTCATAGTCTGGCTGGGAGCCACCACAATGCTATCGCCGGTATGCACCCCCATTGGGTCAATATTCTCCATATTACACACTGTGATGCAGTTATCAGCCCCATCACGCATAACCTCATACTCTATTTCTTTCCAGCCAGCCACGGATTCTTCTATTAGCACCTGATGGATAGGGCTGGTAGCCAATCCTAGGGTTGCCGCTTTATCAAGTTCCTCCCAGGTAGTAGCGAAGCCTCCTCCTGTTCCTCCCAGGGTGTAAGCCGGGCGGATTACCACTGGCAGACCTATCTTATTGGCTACTTCCCTGGCTTGCTCCAGGGTGTTGACGGTAGCGCTGGGCGGCACCGGCTCACCGATACTGATTAACAGTTGCTTGAATAGCTCGCGGTCTTCGGCATTTCTTATCGTTTGTATTGGAGTCCCCAGAGACTTCACATTATATTTATCCAGAACGCCGGCATTGGCTAAATCTACAGCCAGATTAAGTCCCGTCTGACCGCCGAGGGTTGGCAAAAGTCCATCGGGTCGCTCCCGCTCAATGATGCGACCTACCATCTCCACCGTCAGCGGCTCAATATAGACAATATCGGCGATGCCCTCATCGGTCATAATAGTGGCTGGATTGGAGTTGACCAGCACCGAGATTACCCCCTCCTCCCGCATCGCCTTACACGCCTGGGTGCCGGCATAGTCAAACTCCGCCGCCTGCCCGATAATGATGGGCCCCGAACCGATGATTAAGACTTTAGATGGTTTATTCAAGTGTTACTCCTCTAGTGACTACTTCGTTTTTTCCGCTGCGTATTTTGCTATTAAAGTTAATACGGAATCTTTTAGCTCATGCCGAATCTTTTTGTACCATGGATCGTAACTCTTTATTATTGAATTCAGTACAATTTCCTTGTTATCTAAGTAGCTATTATATGCCTCCTGCCTTTCTGCATCTGATGTCGGCCTGTACAGGTGTGTAAAACTTGTAAATTGTCTATATTCCCATGAGTTCCTATTAGATACTTCTTTCAATACATTGCGCACTTCTTCATCCCAAGGTTTTAATTCTTGATTTTCGGGATATAAGCGCCTAAGGTGAGGTATCTGATTTAGAGCTTGTTTCAGTGATTCTCTAGCCTTCTTTTTATCCATCTACCTCACCCCCTGTGTCCCTCTCTCCTTTAAAAAGGAGCGAGATAATGTCACAACGGATATTTACCACCCCAATGAACCCCCCAGCGACCATCCTCAAGCTGATATATTTCTCCTCTGACATATCCAACTCCCTCGGTATCATGGGCGAGCCTTTTCTGAGCTGCAATCTTACTTTGCTCACTAAGCATCTCTTTTGCAAGTAGCTGACCTGACGGCGTAAGAATGTCACCCTTTAGTAGAACTGGCAAACGTGCTACATTCTTATCTAACCTCTCTAGCAGGTCAGTATGCCTTTTATCTGACTTCGCTGCCATACCTATAGCAGTAAAACCTAGCCCAACTGAAAGTAGACCAAGTGATGCACCGAGTAAACCGGCCTCGGTTCTTAAACCTGATAAACCCAAGGCAAATTGGGTAAATAGGACCAAAACTCCCAAAATAATAAAGGCAAGTCCTATGTCTTCCCCTCTTTCCTTCGTTTTATGTAACGGCTTTTTTAGAAAGTGCTTCATTTCTCCCCCCTCACCATCTCTAGAAACTGCTCAAAGAGGTAGGCACTGTCCAGTGGACCCGGGGAGGCTTCCGAGTGATACTGGATGGAGAATATGGGTAGCTCCCTGTGGCGTAAACCCTCCACCGTGCCGTCGTTTAGATTGATATGGGTAACCTCTAATCCACCCTTGAGACTGTCGGGGTCAGTGGCGTAGCCATGGTTCTGGGCCGTGATGTGGATTCGCCCATCGGCCAGGTCTCGTACCGGGTGGTTAGCCCCACGGTGTCCAAACTTCAGCTTAAATGTCTTGGCACCAAAGGCTCGGGCGATTAGCTGATTACCCATACAAATACCCATAATCGGCTTATTGCCAATGAGTTTCTTAACCGTGTCCACTATGTAGTCTAATACTTCAGGATTACCCGGACCCGGTGAGAGTATAATGCCGTCGGGCTTTAAGCCCAGAATATCCTCGGCTGAGGTAGTACAGGGGACAGCCGTTACCCGACAGCCGTGACCGCACATCATACGCAGGATAGTATATTTCAGCCCGCAGTCCACAACGACTATTTTATATAAAGGTTGTTTAGCTTCTTCAGCTAATTCTGGCTCCCACTCATAGGCAGCCTCGGTAGTAACCTGTCTGGCAAAATCAATTGAACCGTAATCGGGCAGCTTCTTCAATTCCTCCAGAGCCTGCTGCGGGGTTTTATCACCGGTAATCATACCCATCATTACCCCAAATGAGCGGAGCTTGCGGGTAATAGCCCGGGTGTCAACCCCGCTTATTCCGGGTATGCCGCCTTCAGCCAGGTATTCGTGGAGAGTCTTGGTGCTTAGATAGTGGTTGGGCTGGTAGCACTCCTCCCTGACCACGAAGCCCCTTACTTGAATCTTGTTTGATTCAAAATCTTGCTCATTTATGCCGTAGTTACCAATCAGGGGATAGGTAGGAACTACAATCTGTCCCGCATAGGATGGGTCGGTCAGCATCTCCTGATAGCCCATCATGCTGGTATTGAATACCACCTCACCGTAGGCGCTAGCCTCAGCACCGAAGGTATAACCTTCATATACTGAGCCATCTTCCAAAACTAATAGTGCTCTTTTAGTCATTTCTCCTCAACTTTGATTGAATCATCCTTATAAACTAGCTTCCCCCCATATATTGTTGCCATTACCTTGCCCTTGAGCACCGAGCCAGCCAGGGGGGTATTCTTACCCTTGGAGGCAAAAGCCTTGGTATCTACTACCCACTCCAGAGTCGGGTCAAATATAGTAACATCAGCTAGGACTCCAATATCAAGGGTGCCCAGCCTGCCGTATTTATTACCAATAATCTTAGCTGGCTCGCCGGTAAGCTTGGCGATAAGGGTGGTTAGCTTTAGCTGTCCATCGTGCACCAGGCTCATCAGACTGCCCAGGGCAGTTTCAAAGCCGCTGATGCCAAAGGGAGCAAGAGCAAATTCACTGAGCTTGTCAGCCTCAGTATGAGGTGCATGGTCGGTAGCAATAATATCAATTGTATTATCCTTGAGCCCCTGAATTAAGGCTTTGATGTCCCGCCTGGTCCTTAGCGGTGGATTTACCTTGGTATTGGTATCATAGCCGATGACCCTCTCCTCGGTCAGGGTCAGGTGATGTGGCGTAACCTCAGCAGTAACCTTTATCCCTTTCTCTTTACCCCGCCGAATAAGCTCAACCGAACCCTCAGTGGTGGTATGAGCAATGTGAAGTCGCCCTCCAGTCAACTGGGCGAGAGCCAGGTCACGGGCGACGATTATCTCCTCAGCGGCGGCTGGTATTCCGCGCAGACCTAACCTGCTTGATATTATGCCTTCGTTCATGACTCCGCCCTCAGTAAGGACTATGTCCTCGCAGTGGTCAATGACTGGCAGCCCGAGGGCAGAGCTGTGTTCTAATGCCTGGCGCATAAGGCGTGAATTTATGGCTGGCTCGCCATCATCACTGTAAGCAATCACTCCGGCTGAAGCCAGCTCACCCATTTCAGCTAGCTCCTCTCCCTTTCTACCCTTGGAGATACAGCCTATGGGTAAAACACGGACCACACCTTCTTTAGCTGCCGTTGATTTTACATAATCTATAGTTGCCCGGTTATCCAGGGGCGGATTGGTGTTCGGCATGCAGCAGATAGTGGTAAAGCCACCTCTGGCTGCGGCTCGGCTCCCGGTAGCGATGGTCTCTTTCTCCTCAAAACCAGGTTGCCTGAGGTGACAGTGGAAGTCAACAAACCCGGGGCAAACTATTAGCCCTCGGGCATAAAGGGTAGCATAGTCTGGTCGGGGCGGCGTTGTTTCTCCCCTGCCTAACCACGAGATTTTGCCCTCAGTAATAAGTAAACTGCCAATCTCATCTATCCCTTGGCTCGGGTCAATTATATGACCGCCCTGGATAAGCAAAGAGCCAGGTTTTTTATTCGTCATCCTTCACTATGCTCCTTTTGCCGTCTGGCAACATAACTGCTGGGCTTGAACCCATGAGTTTGAGCTTCATTTTCCGAATCAAAGATAATCAGGTTCTCAGGTCTAATTTCTCTAACCCAATGGCTGTCAGCACTGTGGTATTTTTTGTTATCCAATCTCCCCTCATGCCAGTGTGAACTGGCAATATATTTGGGCTCAAACCCGTGTTCACAGTAGACACACCTCAAGGTCAAAGGTTCACGGTTTACTATTTTAAACTCAGGTTTCAGATACTTCATTTCGGTTTCTTGCCCTGATACACATCTTGGATTAGGGCACTTGACTCCAAAACCCCATCTATATAAGGGATAGTCTATTTTAGGCACAGGCTCTTCTTTGGCAATAGCAACCTCCTTAGTCCCTAATAAGAGAGCTATGAGTGCCATTCTGACTGGTACCCCCCGGGCAGCTTGTTTAAAGTACATACTTCTGGAGTCAGCATCCAGTTCGTAGGCTAACTCATCAACCCGGGGCAGTGGATGCATAACCAGTGTTTTCCTGAACGCTTTGCCTTTGAGTAGCCTCTTATCTACCACTGGGTATCTTTTCTTCAGTTCTTGTCCTTCTTCAGCAGTGGCAAACCTCTCTTGTTGAGGTCTGGTAACATAAAGGGCGTCAACCCCTGCCTTTAGTTCAACTTGAATACTTCTGGTAGGCATCATCGCCAATTGATGTGGGCTACTTGGTGTAATGTATATTGCATCCAGGGGGAAAAGCCCCTCCTTAACTGCCTGGTCTAGAGCCTCGTACCTTACCAGCTCACCCCCGTATTCTGTGGTCAGTTTTTTGATAACATGCTCGGGTACCTCTAGACCCGGGCTGGGGCAAAAAAGAATATCTGCACCGAACTTAGCCAGAGCAAAGATTAAGGAATGTATCGTTCGTCCATATTTTAAATCCCCCCATAGCGTAATCCTCAATCCCTTGATAGTTTGCCTTTCCTTCTGGAGAGTGTAAAGGTCGCATAGTGTCTGTGTTGGGTGTTGATGACCTCCATCACCGGCATTTATTACCGGGACACCAGCGTAATCGGCGACCACCTTGGCCGCTCCCTCCCAGGGGTGTCTGATGACGATTATATCGGCGTAGCTCCCCACCACCCTCGCCATATCAGCGATGCTTTCACCTTTAGCTAGAGAGGTTGCACCTATATCAACTGCACTTATGACGTTACCCCCAAGCCGGTGCATTGCCGTCTCAAATGATAGCCGTGTCCTGGTGCTGGGCTCGAAAAACAGGCTCGCCATAACCTTGCCTTGGCAGACACCACGCTGTTCATTCATGGAGCCTGACATTTCATCAGCTAGGGAAAACAGCCCCTCTATTTCCCCGGTGGATAAATCATCTACGGTCACCAAACTTCTATTTGACAGAGCCATAGTAACTCCTTTTGAAGGTGCCTGCCTTCCTTAATTCGCTTCTGAGAGGCTCATTATTAGCTGAGCTGGTGATGATTACTTCGTCTATACCGTCGGTTTCTACCAGCCGAACTTGTATCTCCTCATGTCTGGAACTGGGTATATTCTTACCTACATAGTCAGCTCGTATCGGTAGTTCACGGTGACCACGGTCAACAAGCACGGCTAATTGAATTGATTCGGGCCGCCCTAGGTCAGTAATGGCATCCATAGCAGCACGAATACTGCGTCCGGTATATAGAACATCGTCAACTAATACTACGGATTTGCCGTCAATATTAGCCAGAATGTCAGTGCGGTTAACACTGGGTTGCACATTTAATGAGGGAAGGTCATCTCTATAGGGGCTGATGTCTAAGGCACCAACAGGTATTTTAAGTCCCTCAAAATCTCTTATGCTGGCTGCCAGCCGTTTAGCCAGGGGCACGCCACGAGTATGCACGCCAACCAGTATCAGTTGCTCAATGGCCTTATTCCGCTCTATGATTTCATGGGCAATGCGAGCTAGAGTCCGCCTGATGTCCTCTGAGGACATTGTGATTTTTTTAAGCATAAAAAAACCTCTTACCCTGCTGGCAAGAGGTCGTGCTACCTGGTTTCATTTGTTTACCCTTGCCAGCCTCTCTGGACTGACTTAAAGGTTCAAGTTTATTTTCTGTTTAACTCTAAACAATAATTATACCACTTTTGTTTAAATTATTGCAACATTTTCAATGTGGGTCGTTTATTAAAGTGGTTGATACATAATCTACCGCCATATCCCCCTGAGCTAGTTCAGATAGATGAGTGACAGTTCAAAGTATAAGAGTATCCTCCACTTTAGGTTGGGAGCAAGCCCTGGTTGTTCCTTTCATTGTGAGGAGCCTCTTCCTATTGCCTTTGCGAGGCACAAAGTGCCGAAGCAATCTCCAGGAATGCCCGGGGATTGCCACGCCTTCGGCTCGCAATGACGAGGTAAGAAAACAATGTGTCACTAATCATATGAACGAGTACATCCCCTTTACCTGTAAAAGGTAAGGGCTTATAATAAACAGACATGTTCAGATTTTCTAAGTTACATCTGGAGGTATAGCTTGGCTGTTTTATATGTAACCTCATTGCAGAGAGGCGTTGGCAAGACTGCGATTTGTGCTGGCATAGGTAAGCACCTGCTTGGTGATGGTAAGAAAATAGGCTTTTTTAAACCGCTTATTGCTGATACTAAACAGCCACCGATAGAAGATATTGACAGCGATGCTGTATTTATGAAGCAAATCTTTGCTTTGGAGGAACCTGTGGATTGTCTTTGCCCGGTTATTAGTGATGAGAGCAATCTGACCAGCAAGATTAAGGAAGCCTGTGCCACGGTTTCTCAGGGTAAGGATGTGGTTATCGTAGAGGGCATTGGTGAGCTAAGCCAAACTGGCCGTCAGGTAGTAGAAACCCTGGGAGCCAGGGTAATTATAGTGGAAAGCTATTCTAAAGTGTTGCCCGGGGCAAGAATTACTAGTAGCTGCAAGGATTTTTGGGATTATTTACTGGGTGTAGTCTTAAATAGGGTGCCACGAAGCCAGCTAGACCGGGTGCGTAGCGAGATGTCCACTCACTTTGGTGAGTCAGGGATAAACGTCTTAGGAGTGCTGCCTGAGGATAGGTTCCTGTTTACTTTAACTGTAGCTGAACTCGCCGAGCATATTCAAGGAGAAGTATTAAGCTGTGCCGACCAGTCAGCCGAGCTGGTGGAAAACCTTATGCTGGGCGCAATGGGTGTTGACCCGGGTCCACAATACTTTAGCCGCAGAGCCAATAAGGCAGTAGTTATCAGAGGTGAACGGCCTGATATGCAGTTGGCAGCTCTGGAGACATCAACAAGGTGTCTTGTTCTCAGTGGTAATATAGCACCAACCCCTGCTGTCCTCTCTAGAGCCGAAGATAAAAAGGTGCCCATTGTTTTAGCTAAAGAAGATGTTGACACCATAGTGGCGAGTATTGAGGACGCTCTAAACAAAACCAGATTTAATCAAGAGAAGAAGCTGCCTAGGCTCACTGAAATTATGGAGCCCCACTTCAATTTCCAGGCTGTATATCAAGAGCTGGGATTAATCGCTTAGACGAAGGTAGTTTCGCTAGTATTCATTTGTAGTCCTCCCTTGCCCCTCTTTGAACTCCCTTATGCCAAAGCTTATAATGAACTATAAATGGATATTTTGACTGAGCTTAATCCGGCACAGAGGGAAGCCGCAGAGGCAATTAACGGTCCGGTGCTCATTTTGGCCGGTCCCGGTAGCGGCAAGACTAGGGTTATTACCTATCGCATTGCTTATCTGATTAGGGTTTGCCGAGTTAGCCCTCGCCGCATTCTGGCGGTTACCTTTACCAATAAAGCCGCCAGGGAGATGGAGGCAAGGCTTCACCGACTGGTCACTGGTTCAGTAAAAGATTTAACCCTGGGTACCTTTCACGCCATTTGTGCCCGCATCCTGCGTATGGATGGTAAACCGATAGGCGTTGACCCCAGGTTTGTAATCTTTGACGAGGAAGACCAGCTCAGCCTAATAAAGCGTGGTATTCAGGAAGTAGGCCTTGACCCTAAACAATACGCCCCTCGGGCTATAGCCTCAGCCATTACCGCTGCCAAGAGTCGTATGCTAACCCCAGCCGACTATATTCAGCAGAGCCATAGCTATTTTGATGAGGTGGTGGGACGAGTCTATGAGAGCTATCAGCAGCTATTAACTGAGAGTAGCGGCTTGGACTTTGATGATTTGTTAATGAAGACGGTGTGGTTATTTAGGAATAGCCCCGAGATTTTGTCTAGATATCAGGAGAGATACCTGCACATTCTGGTGGATGAGTTTCAGGATACTAACCTGACCCAGTATGAGTTGGTAAAACAGCTAGCCGGGAAGTATCACAATATATGTGTTGTTGGCGACCCTGACCAATCAATCTACTCATGGAGATTTGCTGACCTGCGTAATATTCTTAGCTTTGAGAAGGATTACCCCCAGGCTAAATTGGTGCTGCTGGAGCAAAACTACCGCTCAACCAAAATGATTCTGGAAACAGCATCTTACATAATCTCAGCTAATCAGCAACGCAAACCTAAGGACTTGTGGACGGAAAATGAATTGGGTGAACTGACCACGGTTGTTGAGACCTATACCGAGCAGGAAGAAGCTCAGTTCGTGGTCAATGAGATAGAGCGTCTGGTAGGGCAGGGGAAGGTTAGATTGGGGGATTGTGCCGTAATGTATCGCACCAATGCCCAGTCAAGAGCCCTTGAGGAGGCATTTGTTCGCTTCGGGACACCCTATAAGCTGGTAGCCGCCACCCGTTTCTATGAGCGACGAGAGATTAAAGACATTATTGCCTATCTCAGGCTTATCCAGAATCCCTATGATAGTGTTAGCCTGCTCCGAGTAATTAATGTCCCTCAACGTGGTATCGGTCAGCAGACTCTGGCTAGGCTATCTGGTTGGGCGAAGTCTATGGGCATATCTCAGTATGAGGCATTACGCAATATAAGTGAGCCAGAAGGTGATGAGAAGCCACTGTTTAGCCCTCATATTGCCAGGGCATTGGTTGGCTTTCTAAACTTGGTGGAGGGGCTTATTGCCCGTAGCCAGGAGTTAAATCTGGTTGATTTATTTGATTTGGTTGTGGAGCGCTCTGGCTACCGGGAATATATATTGGGTCAACCAGATGGAGAGGAGCGCTGGGATAACATCTTGGAGCTTCGCACTGTAGCCCAGCAGTATTGCGACCTGGGGTCCCCCGATAGCCTGACCACCTTTTTGGAGAGGGTAACCCTGGTATCTGATGTGGATGGGCTTGATGAAAGTGTGGATGTAGCCACCCTGATTACCCTGCACCAATCCAAGGGTCTGGAATTTCCGGTGGTGTTTATTGTTGGTATGGAAGACGGCATCCTGCCCCATTTTAAATCGTTCGGTGACCCGGCGCAGATGGAGGAAGAGCGGCGACTATGTTATGTCGGCGTAACCAGAGCCAAGCAGCGAGTGTATCTGGTTCGCGCCTTTCGCCGTAGTCTGATGGGTTCCAGCACCATAAACAGACCATCACGCTTTCTAGACGATATACCACGGCATTTGATTTCAGGTGGGGGTTTGTGGCAGGGGGAAGACAGCCACATAGCTACCGCTATGTATTCATGGAATAAGCCTTCTGCTCCTAGCTTAACTACTCAACAATTGAACGCTGGCGACCATGTCCGCCATGCTCAGTTTGGCAACGGCGTGGTGGTGAGCTGCCAGCCGGTCAAGGATGATAGCGAGGTAGTGGTTGCCTTTAAGGGTCAGGGAGTAAAAAAGCTCTTATTAAGTTTTGCCAAGTTGGAGAAGATAGAATAAATCTTCTAGAACACTTCAATGTAACAAATCCAATAATCAGAAAGGCTACTGCTATTAATATGGTGATGAGGTCTGGCTTAGTAACAGCGAGGCTAGTTGTTGCTAGAGCAAACCCCTATAATGTGTAGCTCAGATTTGTATACTTATCCCTTTTACTACTTATATTAGTTAGTTCTTCTTCTATATCTATATTGCACCTCCTTTCCTAATTATACCGGCTTTGAAGGGAGAAGTGCTAAAAGCGGTGAATAATCGGGGGAAGTTTGAAGGGGCGAAGCCCCTTCACAAGCACCCTCCCCCTCTCCTTTGAAGGAGAGGGGGATTAAGGGGGTGAGGTAGATAAAATTCCCTTAAAACCCTTGACATCCTACACGAAACCGTGTATAATTAGTCTTAATATGCCTATTAAACTTTTAGACAAGGAAATAGTATCCCGGATTGCCGCCGGGGAGGTGGTAGAGAGACCAGCCTCGGTGGTGAAGGAGCTGGTGGAAAATTCGCTTGATGCCGGCTCCAGCCAGATTTCTATTGAGGTAAAGGGTGGCGGGGTAAATCTAATCAGGGTAACCGATAATGGGGTGGGAATTCCAGCAGGGGAGACGGAGCTTGCCTTTGAGCGGTATGCTACCAGCAAGATAGGCAACCTTGGCGATTTAGACTCTATCTCCAGCCTCGGTTTTCGAGGCGAGGCACTACCCAGCATAGCCGCTGTAGCTGAAGTGGACATTGCTACCTGCACTGCAGGTGAACCAATAGGCTCTTACCTTAGCTTAAAGGATGGCATTATTGCTGATAGAGGAAATCGTGGACACCCTCAGGGAACTACAGTTACGGTGCGAAACCTGTTCCGTAAGGTGCCGGCAAGATTAAAGTTTCTCAAATCGCCAGCTACAGAAAATAGCCATATTGCCAATATAGTATCACAATACGCCCTTGCCTTCCCTGAGGTTAAATTTACCCTGTTTATTGATGGCAGGGAGGCTCTGAGAACACCGGGTAGCGGTCACTTGATAGATAGTGTGATTGAGGTTTATGGCATAGAGGTTGCCCAGAATATGTTGGACATTGGAAGCCGGGGTCAGGAGTGGGAAAGTGGACAAATGGTTTCATCACCACTGGTAACCGGTATGGTAGGTTCACCGGCGATAAGCCGTTCCGGTCGGGGTTACCTCAGCCTCTTTGTCAACCGCCGATGGATAAGTAGCCGATTGTTGGCTTGGGCGGTAGAGGAGGCTTATCACGGACTTTTAATGCAGGGGAAGCATCCTGTGGCTATCATCAATATTTCACTGCCGCCTGAAGAGGTGGATGTTAATATTCATCCCACCAAGGCAGAGGTGAAGTTCCACTATGAGCATATCGTTTTTACCGCTATCCAGAAGGCAGTCCGGCGGGCTTTAATTGAACAAGTGCCAGTGCCTAAAATTGAGGAGGTGGCTACCGCATATGGAGCACCATCGGCGCCAAGGCAAATACTATGGACATTACCTGAGGGGGGTGATAGCCCTGTTAGTTCACCATTGGCTCCTCAGACGCCGGCGGTATCTTTACCGGTGCTAAGGGTAATCGGTCAGCTCCTGAGTAGCTATATCATAGCTGAGGGACCTGACGGGTTGTATCTTATTGACCAGCATGCCGCCCACGAGCGTATCCTTTTTGAAAAGGTTAAACACCAGAGGTCACAACAAAAAATAGAGGTTCAGGGGCTACTTGAACCAGCTACGTTTGAGGTTAATCCCAAACAAGAAGAGGTTTTGAAGTCACATTATGAAAGCTTAACCGAATTCGGCTTCTCTATTGAGCCTTTCGGTGACAGAACCTATCTGGTTCGGGCAGTGCCGACCCTACTTCATAACAAGGACTGGGCAGGAATGGTAAGGGAGTTATTGGATTCCCTATCTGAAGGGGATAAGAGAGACTGGGTAGAGGGGATAGCCATATCCATTGCTTGCCACGCTGCAGTGAGAGCTGGGCAGACACTAACTGATGATGAAATGCGTGAGCTTATCCGTCAACTGGAGCAGGTAGCTGTTCCTCACACCTGTCCCCACGGCAGACCAACTATGATTCGCCTCAGCTCAGGGCAGTTGAAAAAGGAGTTTGGTAGAGGTTAGCTCCTCCTCAAAAGAGTGATTGGGGGCAAGCCCCCATTCGCTTGGCGGCCAGATTGACAACCAGGCTTTGCCGACTATGTTTTGGCGGGGTACTGTCCACCCCGTGCGTGAATCACTGCTGTTATTGCGGTTGTCACCCATAACAAAGTATTCATCCTCAGGGATTACCTCTCCATCAAAAGGACGGCGAGCCGCTTCTGTAATATAGGGTTCATCTAGTGGCACGACATCGCCATCCTCTTCATGAATATAAACTGTCCCTTGTCTTATCTCTACTGACTCGCCAGGTAAGCCAATGATGCGCTTAATGAAATCTCCCTTTTGCGGGTTAGTGGTTGGGTGAAATACAATTATATCACCCTTTTCAGGTTCGTGGGAAACATAGGCAACCTTACTTATTATCAGTCGTTGCCCTATTTGAAGAGTAGGCTCCATACTGCCAGTTACCACCTCAGAGGGCGGAATTCCGATTAAACTCTGTATTATGAGGATAAACACTCCTACCATTATGAGTGTTATCGCAAACTCGCGGAGAAAAGCTCTCAATTTGGTCATTACTCACTTCCAGGATTAATCCCAATTATACCCTATCTGCTGTTATCCTTCTAGTATAGACTGTAATCTATTTACACCTCATTGACTAAGGTTGCACTTTTTCAGAAAGAGATGCTAGAATGGCAGTAGCATGGATTATATGGAGCAGGCGCTTTCTTTAGCCAAGCTGGCTTTAGGCCAGGTTAGCCCTAACCCTGCCGTCGGAGCGGTGGTGGTTAAGGATGATGTAGTTGTGGGGCAGGGCTATACCCAGCCACCAGGCTCCCCTCATGCCGAGGTAGTAGCCCTGAAGCAGGCGGGTGAAAAAGCCCGAGGCGGTGTGATGTATGTTACTTTAGAACCATGCTGCCACTACGCTCGCACTCCACCATGCACTCAGGCAATCATTGCTGCCGGCATCAGCGAGCTTCACCTGGCAATGTTTGATGCCAATCCCCTGGTTTCAGGCAGAGGCAAGGATGAGCTGGAGAGGCAAGGCATTAACCTATATGTGGGCGAGCATGAGGCAGAGGCTAAGGAGGTTAATGAAGCCTATACCAAGTTCATTACTACCGGTATGCCCTTTGTCACTGCTAAATTTGCGGTAAGCCTGGATGGGAAGATTGCCACTAGGAGTGGTGATTCTAAGTGGATTAGTAGTCAGGAGGCAAGGAAGTATGTTCACAATCTGCGCTATATCTCTGACGCTATTATGGCAGGGGTGAATACCGTTCTAGCTGACGACCCTCACCTTACCGCTAGGTGTTGTGGTGGGAGGGGAGGCACAGCCAGAAAACAGCCGCTTCGGGTCATTGTTGATAGTAAAGGACGTACCCCATTAACCGCTCGGGTATTTAGTGAGCCTGATGGAACCCTTCTAGCACTGGGCAGGTCGGTTACGCCGGAGGAGAAAACAGCCTTTGCTCAGGCTGGTGCTGAATTGCTAGAATTGCCCTCAGCCGGAGGGCTGGTAGATTTGAAAAAGTTGTTAACAGCATTAGGTCAGCGGGAAATTACCACTGTTTTGGTTGAGGGTGGTGGTACTCTCCTCGGCTCTCTGTTTGACAACGGGCTTGTAGATAGGGTGATAGCTTTTATTGCCCCTATTATCATTGGTGGCAAGGAAGCCAAGACGCCTGTTGGTGGTAGAGGAGTTGATAAAGTGATAGACTCGTTTAGATTAGAGCGGGTTAGCCTGGAAAAGCTTGGTGAAGATTTGATGATTAGCGGATATGTTGTGCCCAGGCAAAGAGGAGACTAGCTGACCCTAATTAAGGAGTAACCGTGTTTACTGGGATTATAGAAGAAGTAGGTAGAGTTGCTTCAGCACAGCCTAATAGTCTTACTATCTCTGCTAGCCAGGCCCTCTGCGGAATGGAAGCGGGCGGGAGTATTGCCGTTAATGGCGTATGTCTGACCATAACCAGTTTTAATACTGGCTCCCTTTCTGTTGACATAATGCCAGAAACATTGATGCGGACTAACCTCGGGCTACTTTGCGTCGGTGATGAAGTTAACCTGGAACGACCTCTGGCTCTCGGAGGACGCTTGGGAGGACATTTAGTCCAGGGTCATGTGGATGATACCGGAAGGGTGACCGCTATTAATAGGGAAGGGGGGGCAATGCTCATTAGATTTGAAGCCCCACCTCAGGTGATGGACTATATGGTGGAGAAGGGCTTTATTGCTGTTGATGGGGTTAGCCTGACTGTGGTCACCAAAGACACTAGCTCGTTTCAGGTCGCCATTGTTGACTATACTCGGAGGCATACTACTCTGGGTAACAAGCGGGTGGGTGACTTGGTTAATCTGGAGGTAGATGTTATTGCCAAATATGTGGAACACCTCAGCCGGCCTCACCGCCCAGGCGTAACCATTGATTTTCTACAGGAACACGGTTTTCTAGATTGAGGAGGGATAAGTATGGGGCTATCAACCATTCCCGAAGCTATTGATGATATAAAGGCGGGGAAATTTATTATTATAGTTGATGATGAGGACAGAGAGAATGAGGGCGACCTGGCCCTAGCCGCCGGGATGATTACTGGTGATGCTATTAATTTCATGGCACTGCATGCTAGGGGATTGATTTGCTTGCCTATCATCGGTAAGCGATTAGACGAATTGAAGATTCCTTTGATGGTAACCGAGAATACCTCAAAGTTTTCTACTGCTTTTACTGTGTCTGTTGAAGCTAAACACAAGGTAACCACCGGTATTTCTGCATTGGACAGGGCGGAGACAATAAAAGTGGTAATTGACCCGGCTACCAAGCCTGAAGATTTATCTCGACCTGGGCATACGTTCCCACTACGGTCTAGACAGGGCGGTGTTCTCGTGCGGGCTGGGCATACTGAAGCTATAGTTGATTTAGCCAGGCTAGCCGGACTTTATCCAGCCGGCGTTATCTGTGAGATTATGAATGAGGATGGCTCTATGGCACGCCTACCTCAACTCAAGGTAATGTCACAGCAGCATGGGATTAAGATTGTAACTGTAGCTGCCCTCATTGCCTATCGCTGCCACCACGAAAGGCTGGTTCACCGCGTAGCTGAGGCTAAGTTGCCAACAAGTCACGGCGAGTTTACTGCTATTGCTTATAAGAGTGATATTGACCCTGATGAACACCTGGCTTTGGTGATGGGTGATATTTCTACTGAGGCGCCGGTGCTGGTCCGAGTTCATAGTGAATGTGTTACCGGTGATGTATTTGGTAGCCTTCGTTGCGATTGTGGCGAGCAGATTGCTTTGGCAATGCAAAGTATTGCCCAGGAGGAGAGAGGTGTTTTCCTTTACATGAGGCAGGAGGGGCGAGGCATCGGCTTTCATAATAAGATTCGTGCCTACGCCCTCCAGGATGAAGGACTGGACACCGTAGAGGCAAATCTCTCCTTGGGCTTTGCTCCAGACCTGCGGGACTACGGCATAGGTGCTCAAATTCTGGCTGAACTTGGTTTACATGAGATTCGCTTGCTCACCAACAACCCCAAAAAGGTGATTGGCTTGGAAGGTTACGGGCTTAAAGTGGTGGAGACAATACCTATTATTGCCTCTCCCAATGAGTATAACCGTCATTACTTGGAGACAAAACAGAAAAAACTAGGCCATCTCTTGGGAATACCAAATGTTGACGATAAATAGGTTGGGACAAGGATTTAACTAAATACATAATAAGGAGACAATGATGAACAAGATTACTCAAGGTATGTTACTGGGGAAGGGGCTGAAGTTTGGGCTGGTTATCTCCCGTTTTAACGAATTTATTACTAAAAAGCTACTTGAGGGGGCGCAGGATGCCTTGCTTCGCCATGGCGTTAATCAGGAGGATATAGAGATTGCTTGGGTGCCAGGCACATTTGAGATTCCACTGATAGCCAAGAAGTTAGCTCAGACTAAGAAGTATGATGCTGTTATCTGCCTTGGTGCTGTGGTTCGTGGTGGCACGCCCCACTTTGAATACATTGCTGCTGAGGTCACCAGGAGTATTGGCACGGTAGGTTTGGACACCGAGTTGCCAGTTATTTATGGCATAATCACCGCTGATACCATAGAGCAAGCTATTGAGCGGGCAGGAACTAAAATGGGGAATATAGGTTTTGAAGCGGCAGTAAATGCCATTGAAATGGCTAACTTGGTCAAGAGCATAGGCTAATTACTGCGGGCGAATTATGATGCTGAAAACGCCCTGCTTTGAAGCATCTTACCCAAGATATTTTCTTTAGTCGGTAACCTTATAGACTATATCGAATCTTCTTACTCGGTCACTGACTTTAACCCCGATAGCATCTCCTGCTTTAGCCTGTTGAACATCAACATTATTGATTTGCATTGAGTCAACAGTGAACTCCATATCAGTAGTGTGCCCCTTAATATGGATTTTGTCACCTACTTTCAAAGTCATTGCTAACTCAATGCCAGCTACCACAGGTCTGGCAAAAAAGTCGGTCACCTTTCCGATTTCTACCTCAGGCATTTGGGGACCTCCTTTAGGGCGTAATGTGGAATAGGGTTATTCTGTTGCCTTTAAATTAGTATACATCATCTGGTTTAATTAAATCAATATTTAGAGATTGTTTATTAACCTCACCCCCCTGACCCCCTCTCCTTGAGAAGGAGAGGGGGAAGAGATTTTAGAGAGGGGCGAAGCCCCTCTCTTACTTACACTCCCCCCTTCCCTTAATAAGGGAAGGGGGTCAGGGGGATAGGTTGCTAAACGACCTCAATATTAAATCCTTTGACATTGTGTCCTCTGTTACCTATAATTAGCCTGCCTATAGCCTAGCGGAGGGTGCCGACTTGGTGGAGGATAATAAACCTAACTTGGTAAGCCAGGAACAGGCAGTGGATATTGAACGTATTAAACGGCGTCTGGATATGTTAGACCAGCGTTTAGATAATATCGACTCAATGGTTACCGCTGTTGCTGAGCGAATAATGAGCCAGCCTATCGCCCTTAATATAACCTGTCCCCACTGTGGCAAGAATATAGAGATTGCCATCATCGGCAGTGAAAAGCCGAGGGCATAGTGCAGGTATCCTTTTAGTTCATATTTAGTTACCTGAATACGATACTGGTTCCATTCAGCCTTTTTATCTTTGATAAAGCTGTCAAAAAACATGGTCGCCAGGAGCTTTTCTTATCAATTAGCTTTTTTCGGCTAAGCTTATAGCCTCAAACAGGTTCATCGGCAAGCTGCCTATGCTCTTTTGCTTCCTACCCTCCCTGCTCATTTCAAAAAATTTATCAAATAAAGAATACACTGAATAGAGCCAAAACCTGACCAGGGATTGCCTATTGGTGATTAAGCCTAACTAAAGGAAATAGGATGCTTGAGCTGATAATCATTGCTGTCTATTTTTTAAGTGTAATTACTATAGGGGTGGCGAGCCGGAGGAAGGCAAGAGGGGTTGATGATTTTTTTGTAGCTGGCAGAAAAGGCTCCTCTTCACTCATTACCGGCTCATTATTAGCCACTATTATTGGCGGCTCAGCCACTGTAGGTATGGCTGGGTTAGGCTTTACTCAGGGTTTAACCGGAGCCTGGTGGCTGTTAGTCGGCAGTATCGGGCTGGTGGTCTTGGGTCTCTTCTTTGCTGAGAAGGTGAGACGGTTTGGACTTTATACTCTCCCCGAGCTGGTAGGTAAGCAGTATGATGAGCGGATGGCTTTAGCTGCTTCAGTGCTTATCGTTGTTGCCTGGATAGGTATTATAGCTGCTCAGATTGTAGCTTCAGGCAAAATATTGAGTGTACTGGGAATAGGTAGCCCTCTTTTGTGGATGGTGCTTTTCACTGCAGTCTTTGTTACTTATACCCTACTGGGTGGTCAGTATGCTGTTATTCGAACCGATAGCTTGCAGGCAGTAATAATATTTGCCGGTGTCTTTGGTAGCCTGGCACTGGTCCTGTCGCATCTGGGAGGGTGGGATGGCTTAAGAAGCAGCCTTCCACCAGAGCAGTTTGCCTTTCCCCTTAGCTCTCAGTTTGGTGGGTATGAGTTAATTACACTCCTGTTACTGGTCGGCTTAACCTATGTGGTTGGACCTGATATGTATTCCCGGTTGTTTTGTGCTAAGGATGCTAAAACAGCTAGAGTGTCAGTATTCTGGACTGCCTTGCTTATTATCCCCTTTGCCTTTGGTATTACCTTGATGGGTATGGGAGCAGCCGCCTTATTCCCTCAGATTTCATCGGAACAAGCCTTTCCTATGGTGATTAAAGAGGTCTTGCCTCCATTTCTAGGTGGTATCGTCCTGGCTGCCTTACTCTGTGCGGTTATGTCGTCGGCTGATACCTGTTTATTAAGTGCTAGCACAATATTGATGGTGGATATAGTTCAGCGGTTTAAACCCTCGCTTGACCAGAGAAAAATCCTGTCTCTTTCCCGCTGGGGAATAGTAATTTTAGGGTTAAGCTCTCTAATATTAGCCTTGATTCTAAAGGGGGTAATAAGTGCTCTCCTTTTTGCCTATACAATATATACCTGCGGCTTGATTCTACCGGTAATTGCCGGCTTCTATAAAAATAGGTTGAGAGTTACCCCTTTAGGAGCATTGGTGGCAATTATAGGTGGGGGGTTAGCTGCCCTTATTAGTAAACTATTTGTCATAAAGTATTTGGATTTGGGCAGCTTGCTGATTAGCGGCTTTCTCCTTTTGACTGTAAGCTTCATTGATAATAGAATGAAACATAAAAAACTTGACGATAGACAAAGTATCTAATAAAATAACTACTCAGTGGGCGGTTAGCTCAGTTGGTTAGAGCGCTGCGTTGACATCGCAGAGGTCACTGGTTCAAATCCAGTATCGCCCACCATAGTGTACAATAGGGGGAACTCCAACTACTTCTCGGGATATGCCTTTCGGTGGCATCGGTGTAGTATAGGTTTATTCTCTAGCGGGTGGAAAGGCGAGGCGGGATGCCACTTGCCCTACTTAAGCCACTACTACAGGGAGGGTAGAGGATTCTGACAGGGGTGAAAAAACCCGAGTGGCACACCCTGGCAGAGCTCGCTTTCAACCTCGTTACCAACCTTTATATCGCGCTATGTCCTCATCGGCTACACGGCCTTGCTCTACATCCTCTATGGCTTCAGAAAGCATCTGCACTCCCAAATCCACCTCTTCTTTGGTTAGATTAAGGGGAGGAGTAAGTTCCATAACATTAGAGTATAACCCAAGGTAGATAGTAATAAGCCCTTTCTCCCATGCCCTATAGCAAACTTTAGCCGTTTCGGTGCTGGCCGGTTCCTTTGTTTTTTTATCTTTTACGAACTCTATCCCGAATATCATACCTTTACCCCTAACGTCTCCTACAATCTTAGAACGGGATTTCAATTCCTGTAATTGTTTCATAAAGTAACCACCAACATTTACGGCATTTTCAACTAATTTTTCATCTTTGATCACGTTAATTGTAGCTAGAGCAGCGGCACAAGAGACTGGATTTCCTCCTGTTGTAAACAAATAGGAAGCAGTTGCACAATCTAGAATTTCAGATTTTGCAACACACGCACTCAGAGGCATGCCAGAAGCTATTGGCTTAGCCATAGTTATTACATCAGGAACTACTCCACTGTGCTCTATCGCAAACATCTTACCGGTTCGTCCAAAGCCTGTTTTAACTTCATCTACAACAAATAGGAGCCCGTATTTCTCGCATATTTGCTTTAATTCTGGAATGAAACCATCAGGAGGAACGATATTACCACCATCACTCTGGATAGGCTCGATAATAAGGGCACAAGTATCTTCAGGAGGAGATATGGTTTGTAGAATATAGTCCTCTATAAACTTTGCGCAGTGTAGGTCGCATTGAGGATAGGACAATTTGAACGGACAACGATAGCAATATGGATACGGAACCTTAGTCACAGGTAGATAACTTGGAAATCGAGATTGAGAGGTATGACCTGAGAGGGCAGATGCACCCATAGTTTGACCATGGTAAGCACCTATAAAGGAGATGAAGCGGCTTTTTTTAGTATAGTAGGGGATTAATTTGGCAACACATTCATTCGCATCTGCACCAGACAATCCAAACAAGACCTTCTTGGGGAAGTCACCAGGTGTTAACTTTATAAGTGTTTCGGCTAAATTGACAGTTACTTCATTTGAGCTCAACACAAAACAATTATGTATTAGTTTATCCGTTTGCTGCTTGATTGCAGCGACAACTTTAGGGTGGCAATGCCCAGTGGCTGCAACCGATGCTCCCCCTACTAAATCAAGGTACTTGTTTCCATCTACATCCGTTACATAACTCCCTTTACCCTCTTCTATAACTAAGGGGTAAAACCTAATGTGAATTGCAGAACCCATCGAAGATGTATCTCTGTCGATTACTTCCATCGACTTTTCTAGTTTTCGTTTCATGACAACCCCTCCCTCATTATCTGCCCCAGCTGCCTGGGACTACTCTTATCCTTGCTTGTCTACTAAACCAGCGGGAATAAGACGAGACCCCCCGGTATCCAGTTTCCCCTGGCAGAGCCCGCCAGTTCTTACATAAAACCAGCAAAGGGGTGCCGAACCACAGCGTTGTAGACCCAGTTTATCATGGTAGTAAAGTCAAAGACCGGCAGCCTAACTGCTTCTTGAATAGCCCAGGCATAAGGTGGCATGTCGCTACACTCAAGGAGGATTGCACCAATATCCGGGTTCTCGTTAACCACTTGCTTTGAAAAGTCAACCAGTTCTTGCTCAAGCTTTGCATTGTTGAAATGCCCTGTATCTTGAAGGATATTCTGCATTTGAGGCAATCCTTGAGCGCCGGCGATAACGACAGTGGAACGGTCATTAACCCCGCAATTCTCAAGGGCAGGTGCAGGAGCCAAAGCATCTCCGTTAGCACAGATAATACCTACCTTCTGATCAGGCTTAAGCGAGCGACTTATCATTGGTATCTGCATCAGGCTAGAGAGGAAACAAGGAACATCTAGCGCTGCAGCAACCTCTGGCTGATAGTTGGCCCAGTAACCACAAGCACCCACAATTGCTCGGCAACCCTGCTGTTCTAATTCCTTCCCCGCGGCAATAGTCTGTTCTAAAAGGGCAGGGACAGGTTCAGGCGATAGTATCTTGTCACTAAAGCCCCCTTCTATTAGTTTATAGTGCACTGGGAAGCTAAAGGTGGTTGCGTTAGCCACGTTGCCTGGAACCAGAGGATACCAAACACCCAGTACGATAACCCCAATAGCGACGCCTCCTATCACTTGCCCTTTTGGTATAGAAACCTCTTCATAACCAGGAGCACCATTATAAACCATTGTATTCCTCTTTGTTCTGTCCCTACTTTTCAGCCAACTTCTGTCTTCACTAGCGAGGCGACCAGATACAATTTTGTCCGTCTGTATACTACTGTGAATCTAGACTACATTAGCGGTTTGCTAGCCGCCACGCAGCTAGTCCGCTTATTTCGCCCACCACTTTCAGTGTGTTTGGGTCGACATATTCCAGTTTGTCTTGCATACTGTGATAATGTTCCTCCCATGGTTTCCACAGGAATACCGCCGGCACCCCAGCGTCCTGGAACCTGCCTTCGTCACTGGTTCCAAGCTCACAGATGCCAAACTTGGTCTTATAGTTAAGTTCTTTAGCCACCTTGTCAACGAAGAGGCATAACCATTCAGGGGCAATAAGCTTTTTGTCAGGCCACCAACCTTCCGTAATTATGTTTAAATCACCCCCCCCACCAACCCCGTCAACATCAAGGTAAGCGACAATGTTTTGCAAGTCAGACTTGTGGCGCTTACAGTATTCCCATGAGCCTAACGAGCGAACCTCTTCACACCCTGGTGCATAGAATTCAATAGTTCTTTTACAGGGGTATGCCGACAGAACCCGAGCTAGTTCAAGCGTTACAGCTAAACCTGAGGTATTATCGTCCGCAGCCGGGGTATTCTGAGTATCATGGTGACCACCAAGTATCACCCGTTCTTGCGGCAACGAAGTGCCAGGTAAAAGACATCTTACATTTTTCGTAGTGCGTTTTTCAGTAATAGCCTGTAAACGTAGGTGAACTTTTACCTTCTCACACTTGAGAAGACATTCTCGTAAATAGTGGCCATCTTCTAAAGAAATATTAATAGCCGGGATTGGGTTTGGCTCAATTGGCAAGAGTTGCTTTTCAGGTTCAAAAAAAAGTGGTTCCACAGTTCCGTGGAAAGGCCATGACTGGTAATTAGCCATGATAGCACCTAAAGCTCCGTGTTTACTAGCCATACAAATTTCAGGAAAGAAAGTATGCTTATCAAAGCCTCGTGTAAATAGTACTATTTTATTCTTTGTATCCTTCCCCTTATAATCCTCTTCTTTTCCAGCTCCAACATCAATTAATTCTGAAGTTATGCCTCCCTCTAAAGTAGAAGGTGAGAATATCATTGGTTGGCTTTCAATGTTCTTGCTTTCGGGTTCGACAAGTGATAGTTCACAGGTAATAGGCTCGAAGCAATCTGCTTCAAATTCTTCAAAATAAGTATATAAACCATATTCCGAACATGTTTTGGCAAAGTACTCTGCAGCTTTATTATCGGCTTCGCTACCGGCTAGTCTGTTCCCGAATTCACAAATATTCTCAACGTGCTCATAGGCTTTAGCCGCTGATATACTACGCAATATCTGGTTTTCAATTTCGCTAATCATACCTATATCTCCTTTGTATTAAAATTTTGTCTCCGAGATGTCAAACTTGGCCTACTGCTTCGTTACCACCCCCTTCAATAACTAGTGCTCACTCGCCCAGATATGCCTTCCTGATGTATTCATTGTGTAATAGTTCGCTTGCTTCACCCTCTAGCACGATACTTCCGTTCTCCAGTACATATCCCCTACTGGCTAGGCGTAAGGCAACTCGAGCATTTTGTTCCACCAAGATTATACTCACTCCCTCTTGCTCCTTAATCTCAGTAATGGTTTTTGCAATTGTTGCCGTCATCAATGGAGACAAGCCTAACGATGGCTCGTCAAGTAGTAATAGGTGAGGTTTCGACATTAATGCTCGAGCTATCGCCAGCATTTGTTGCTCGCCACCACTCAAGCTACCTCCTTGCTGATTACGTCTTTCTCCTAGCGCTGGGAAGAGTTTGTAAACCCTCTCTAAACCCTCACTGACTTCACCACCCTTTCTAAGGTATGCACCCATCCTGAGATTGTGGAGTACAGACATGTCACGAAAGATTCCTCTACCTTCCGGAACTAGACTGATGCCTCTGCCAACTATTTCTTGGGGAGTCAGTCTATCTATGCGTTTATCGCTAAACCAAATCTCTCCGTAGCTAGGTTTCACCAATCCAGAAATGGTCTTCAGTATAGTGGACTTTCCTGCCCCGTTAGCACCAACTAGGGTAATAATCTCTCCCTCTGCTACAGACAATGATATTCCCCTCAAAGCTTCTGCTTTTTGGTAGAGTACTCTTATATTCTTCGTTTCTAGCAACATTTTCACACCACCTCCTCAGTACCCAAATAGGCTTCAATGACTTCTTTATTGTGCTGTATTTCCTCAGGCGTACCCTCAGCTATCTTCCTCCCGAAATTCATGACCACTATTCTACGGCCCAGTTTCATTAAAGCCTTCATATTGTGTTCCACAACCACCAGGGTTATCCCCTTTTCCCATAGGCCCTCGATTTTGCCCATCACGGTGTTGACCTCTTCTGGGTTCATTCCAGTTATTGGCTCGTCAAGCAGTAATAATTCTGGATTCGCTGCTAAGGCGAGAGCAATGCCCAGTAATCTCAGATGCCCATGGGGCAAATTCTTAGCCAATTCGTCCTTGAAGGGAATCAAGCCCATGTAGTCTAATATGCTCATGGTTTTCTGCTCGATGTCCCTATTGTCTTCACGAGCAGCGGGGGAATCAAAAATTGCTCCCATGAAACTTGCCTTTGTCTGAAGGTGATGAGCTACTGCTAAGTTCTCAAAGACCGTCATCTCTGGGAACACGCTAGTAGCCTGAAAAGTACGCACTATCCCTCGGGAAGCTATCCTGTTGGTCTTGAGACCAGTGATATTTTTCCCCTTATAGAATATCTTTCCCCGCGTGGGTTTCAGGACTCCGCTAATCAGGTTGAAGAAGGTGGTCTTGCCAGCACCATTAGGACCGATAAGCCCTACTATTTCCCCTTGAGACACGGTTAAGTCCAGCTTGTTAACAGCAGTCAAACCACCGAATACCTTCGTCAGCCCCTGAATTTCAAGTAATGCCATACTGTCCTCCAAACTCGTTAGCTATTCTCTAGACCTCGAAATATACCCACGAATTCTATCAACCCCTAGGAAGTGAGTTGGTCGCCGACCGAGCAGGCTTAGCAGACCATTAGGCAAGAACATCATGAAAACAATCAGGATAGCCCCATATATTATTAGTTGGTATCGGCCGAAGGCAATGAGAAACCTGCTGAGATAGGTCAAACCTGCGGTACCAATTATCGGGCCAAAGATATTCCCGGCACCCCCGACAATTACGTAGATGAGATAGTACACTCCCTGCCAAAGGCCGTAACTCGACGGAGTTATGACCCCTACATAGTGAGCCAGGAAGGCACCAGCTAAGCCACTGAAGAAGCAAGCTATAGTAAAGGCCAGAGTGGTATACATCCCCAGGTTTATTCCTAAGCTCTCTGCTAACCTATCATTGTCATGTATGGCTCCGAAAATCCTGCCCAGACGAGAATGGTCAAGCCTATACATTACCACTAGCGTAAGGACGAGCAGGGCTAGAGCTAAATAGTAGAAGGGGACCTTGGATATGAATTCTATGGATGCCTGTCCCGGCAAGACAATGACCGGAGAAGGAATTTCCGTAATGCCCATCACACCTCCGGTGAAGTTTCCCCCGTTCAGCAGAGCTAGATGTATTGCCTCGGCGAGGCCAAAGGTAAGGATTGTAAAGTAAGCCCCTCTTAGCTTTAACGCTGGGTAGCCGATTATCCCTCCTATTGCGGCGGCAACAAGCCCGGCCAAAGGTAGAGTGAGCCAAAAAGACAAGCCCAATCTAATGACCATCAAGGCAGAGGTATATGCCCCTATAGCTACAAAGCTGCCCTGCGCCATAGACGTTTTGCCAGTATTATAGACCAGGCGAAAACCTAGTGCGGCAATACTAGTAGTCATAATCGTAATAAGCAGGTGAAGCTCATACGGACTCTTGAGGAATATAGGTAGTAACACAAGAATTACTAGGAAGACTATACAAGCGACAAGCTTTCTTGAAATAACTCTATGTTTCATATCCCATAATTCCTCTCGGGCGGATGAGCAGCACCAGCACGAAGATGACAAAACCAAGCAAGCTGGCTATTCTGCCTATTAGAGTAAGGCCAATGGCATCAATGAATCCCATAACAAAACCCGCTACGATAACTCCAGGAATACTGCCAAGTCCTCCTAGCACCACCACGATAAAAGCTTTAAATAGTGGGGCTAGCCCCATGGTGGGGCTGATAGTGAGTACGCTTGCGACTAGTCCGCCTCCGGCTGCTGCTAAGGCGCAAGTAATGCCAAACCCTATCATCTGTATACGACTAACCGGTATCCCTTGTAAGGCAGCTACCTCAGGGTTATCAGTAACAGCCCGCATTGCCTGCCCCTGCTTGTGGTTTCGCAGGAAAAAAAGTACTCCCAGCACTATAACTACAGAAATCCCGACCATGACAAGCCTTTCTACGGAAAGGTAAACCCCAGCCATATCTAAAACTCCGGGAAATTGTGTGGCCAACGACTTGGCTTTTTCTCCAAAGATTGAAGCAGCACCGCCTTCTAAGATAAAAAGTAATCCCAGAGACATGATTAAACATGCCATTGGGTTGTCTAGGATAGGGTGCCACAACACCCGTTCCAATGCCAGACCAAGAAGAAAGACGACCACTATGGCTAGCGGCAATGCGATTAGATAGTACATTCCTGCCCAGGTAACTAACATCCATGTCACATAAGCGCCTAACATGTACATTTCGCCATGAGCAAAGCTAATTACACGCAGAATGCTAAACACACAGCCAATCCCTAGCGCTAGCAAAATGTACATCAAGCTAAGCACTACCCCATTAACAATGACTTGTCCACCTAGCTGTAGGTCCATAATTGTAACTACTCCTACTTATCTCTAGCGTAATCTTAACGTGTTTACTATTACCCCGAGTGAGCGCCTTGCCCAGGACAAGGCACTCACTCTTCGCTACACTATGGCAAGTCTTCCAGTTCCATCACGGTTATCGTCTCCAAATGTCCATTTTTGTATTGGGCAATTGGTAGCGGATTCATGAGCTGACCTGCCCGCCCGTAGTGTGCCTCACCACCAAAGTAGGTCTTACCTATCAATATCTCAAAGTCTTTACCGCCCACTAGCTCGGCTGCTACCTTGACTGTATCAATGCTATCGGCTCTGATGATGGCTTGCTCAAGAATCTGCAGAGTCATATAATTGTCGGCACCCCAATCATTAAAGTAACCATACTCCTCTACGTACCTCTCTACAAAATCCTGAAATTCCAACGGTACAAATTTGGCGCCTTCCCCATGAGCAGCGAATTGAGGGCAAACATGACCTTCTACATTTTCTGCACCACCTGCCGCAGGAACAAAGGTTTCGTCAATATGCGAACCGCAGTCTGTGATAGTCCGTCCCGTATAACCGAGGTCACGAGCCGCCTTAATCATTAGGGGCATGGTAGTCAAGTCTATATTACCAAAATGTATTACATCAGGGTTCTGAGCTACCACCCGGCTCATTACGGGAGTGACATCAACGATTCCCCATTCTATGTATTCCGTGGGTAGTACTTCAAAGCCATAACTAGGGCCCAACTCCGTCGCGATCGCATCTATTGAGACCCCAGCCTCATCATCTGAAACAACGTTGAGAATCGTCTTTACGTCGGGCCAATTCTCGCTCATCCACTTTAGGAGCGCAGGATTTCTCTCGTGAGGGTTAGTGAAATTCCTGAAAAACATCGGATGGTCGGCAGACAACACGTCGTCGAAACCATAAGCGGCGGTTAAGGTTAAAATGTTCTCCTCGTCAATTATTGGAAAAGACGCATACGCATTAGACCCAATAAACAAGGGGAGTATATACTTCACACCTTCATCATAGACTAGCTTACTAAGCAAATCCAGCATAACAGATGTATCGGCTTTATCATCATAGCTTATGGCCTCAATCATATATGTCTTCCCCCCTACCGTGATGCCGCCTTTAGCGTTAACATCATCTCGCCACATATAGAGACCTTGCTCAATGGGGATGCCCCAGTCAGCACACTCTCCAGAGAGGGCACCTACATGCGCAACCTTTAGTGTTTCTACTTTTGCCTCAGGTGCGGCACATGATGTCACCAGCGGTATGGTTAACATCAAAGCCATACACCAAATGCCGACTAACATTAGTAGTCTTTTGACTTTCACTCAAATATCCTCCTTATAAAGAATTCGGTTAATCAAATATCTAACCTAAGTTAAGTCATCGCTCACCTCCTTAAACAGCTTAACCAATTTTACTGTCGTACTCACATTAGCTACAACTCCTCATGATACTTCAACTTACGTAGGCATCTCCGGAACAAATTTTTTGCCATACTATACTACTTCTTACCAGCAATGTCCATACCACGAATTTTATCATCTAAAATGTAACCGAAAGGGGCATCGTTAAATCACATAAAAAGTAACCGAAAAGGGAGGTAAGGTGTAGTCTGGTTATCGCCAGGATAATGAGGTAAGAGGAGGCTGCACCAC
>Ga0265594_1000270_pt1 | contig 42612 bp, 35 predicted proteins | sample saktaG_11_FD_190147 | JGI IMG/M metagenome (GOLD analysis project Ga0265594, IMG submission 190147) | Saline water microbial communities from Sakinaw Lake, British Columbia, Canada - sak_2011_5_24_80m | ecosystem: Environmental > Aquatic > Non-marine Saline and Alkaline > Saline ... | reverse complement strand
AATGGATACCAGCCGCAATATAGGCATTCAGGTCTTTGCCAGTAACCCCGGGGGCATGACCATCGACAATTTTCCCGCGGGCAGAGCTAATCTTGCTCAGCACCATCTCATCACCACCAAGCACACCGGGGAAATTCATTACCTCCCCCAGCCCAATGCACCCTTTCAGCCGTAGCAGGCGACGAATATCCGGGGTGCCAAGACTGGCTCCCGAGGTCTCAAGGTGCGTTGCCGGCACACAGGAAGGAGCCATCAACAGAAGGTCAAGAGGCAGGCGGCGGATACAATTCAGAACATACCTGATGCCTTCAAACCCGCAGACATTGGCGATTTCATGAAGGTCGGTAATCACCGTCAGGGTACCCCGCGGCACCACCGCCCGGGCATACTGACCAACATCAAGCATCGAGCTCTCAATATGAGTATGCCCATTAATGAGACCGGGAGCAAGATATCTGCCATCCAAATCCAGTACCCGGCTCGCCTGCTGGTAATCCCCTACCCCGGCAATCACGCCCTGGTAAACAGCCACATTGCCCGGCTCAACCTCGCCGGTAAAGACATTCACCACCCTGGCATTCTTGAAGATAAGGTCCGCCGCGCAATCCCCTTTAGCTACCGAGAGCAGGCGCGATTGCCGGGTTGCCATTATCCTTCATCCTCCAGAACACATATATCGGGCAGATAGCGAAACTTCTCATCCCAGTCCAGGCCATAACCCACCAGAAACTTATCAGGAACGGTGAAACCCAGATAGTCAATCTTAACCGGGACCTGCCGCCGCGAAGGTTTATCGGTCAGGGCACAGAGCCTCACTGAAGCCGGCTTTTTCTTATCCAGATATTCCATGAGAAAAGCACTGGTGACTCCGCTGTCCACGATATCCTCGACCACGAGCACATCCCTATCTTTAACCTGACACCGGGGGGGCAGCACCACTTCAATCCTCCCCGAGCTTTCTCTGCCCCGGCTGTAGCTGGACAGCCAGACAAAGTCAATCTCCAGTGGGATGTTAAGAAACCGGACCAGGTCAGCCAGAAACACAAACGAGCCCTTGAGGACACCGACGAGCAGGAGCTGCCTTCCCTGATAATCTTCCCTGATTTCAGCCGCCAGCTTCTTTACCGCCGCCTGTATTTCCCCACCGGTGAAGAGGACATCAAGCCCAGGTTGAGACTCCATAGCTAGAAGATTATAACCCCTGCCCCGGCTCCTGTCCACCGGCCCGGGATGGGAAATGCCACTTTTAGCTTCAACCTATGGTATAATATGCCCGATAGTCAATCAGTAAAGGGGAATTTAATGGCTTACGACAAAATCCCCAAAACAGCCTATAACGGCAGGATTAAAGAGATAAGACTGGGCAAGGGGGATACAGCGGTAACCGTGGGTGGAGAAACTTGTTATCCCTTTTACCTTTTTGAGGGTAAGATGCCAAACCTTCCCCGGATAGCCATGGAGGTGTGGGACACATCGCCTGAAGACTGGCCCGAAGCCGCCTTAGAGCCCTTTCAGGGAGTAACCGGCGACCCGGTGGCATGGGCGAGGAAGTGCGTTACCGACTTCGGGGCAGAGATGATTTGTCTGCAGCTGGTGAGCACCGACCCCAACGGTCTTGACCGGGGTGCCGATGAAGCAGCGGCAGTAGTCAAGAATGTAGCCGAGGTCATCACCGTTCCCCTCATCGTCTGGGGGACAGCCAATCATGACAAGGATACCAGGGTCTTGAGAAAAGTGGCTGAGGTCAATGAGGGACGGAACCTGATTCTCGGACCGGTTGAGGAAGGAGACTACAAGAAGATCGGGGCTGCCGCTATCGGTTACCAGCACACCGTAATTGCGTCAACACCCATCGACATAAATCTGGCCAAGCAACTCAATATCCTGCTGGGCAATCTCGGCGTCCGCGATGAACTGCTTATCATAGACCCAACCGTCAGCAGCATCGGCTACGGTATAGAGTACTGCTACTCGGTAATGGAGAGAATCAGGACGGCAGCCCTGACCCAGCAGGATAAGAAGCTTCAGTATCCCCTCATTTGCAATGTAGCCAAAGAGGTGTGGAAAACCAAGGAAGCTAAACTCCCTGCTGATGGAGCCCTCACCCTGGGAGACACCAGAAAGAGGGGTATCCTGCTGGAAGCAATGTCCGCCATGGTCCTGCTCTTGGGGGGGGGTGATGTCTTAATTATGCGACACCCCGAGGCAATAAGGCTGGTCCAGGAGATAATAACCGAGCTCGCCGCCCCCAAAAATAACTAGAAGAGAAAAACCCCGGCACTTATAATGCAGCCGATAACATAGGAAGGGACTTACAACCATGCCACTCACCGGGATAGAGATATTCAAACTGCTGCCCAAAACAAACTGCGGGCGATGTGGGGAGCCTACCTGTCTTGCCTTCGCTATGAAATTAGCGGCTGCAAAAGCGGAACTGGCTGCCTGTCCCGATATTTCCGACGAGGTCAGGGCAAAGTTGGAAGAGGCGGCGGCGCCGCCTATCAGGCTGGTCACTATCGGCGCTGGCAACAGGGCACTAAAGATTGGCGGCGAGACGGTTATGTTCCGCCATGAAAAGAGATTTGAAAACCCTCCCGGTTTTGCCCTCCTTATCAGGGACAGCATGGATGAATCTGAAATCAGCGCCAGGCTGGAGAGATTTAATCAACTTGAATATAAACGGGTAGAGCTCACCCTTCGCCCCGAGCTCATGGCAGTAAAGGATGAGTCTGGCGACAGGGCCAGGTTTGAAGCTACCGTCAGCAAGGTCAAGGAAAACACCGATGCTAGTATTATCCTGATGAGCCCCAGCCCTGATATTCTGGCAGCCGGTTTAAAGGTCTGTGCGGAGCGAAAACCGCTGCTATACGCCGCCACCAGAGATAACCTGGAGCCAGTAGCCAGCCTGGCCAGACAAAATTCATGCCCGGTAGTGGCCAAGGCCTCTACCCTGGATGAGCTTGCCCGGCTGACGGCTCAACTAACCGACTCCGGGGTAAATGATATTGTTCTCGATTCCGGGGCAAGAAGCCTGCGCCAGGCCCTTGAAGACCAGATACTCATCAGGAGCACCGCTTTAAGCAAGCGGTTCCGTCCCTTAGGCTTCCCTACCATTGTTTTCCCCGGCGAGATGACCGATGACCCGATGAAAGAGGCCGTTATTGCCTCCATCTTTGTGGCCAAGTATAGCGGTATCATCGTCCTCTCCGACTTTCAGGGAGAAAGCCTTTTCCCCCTGCTCGTGGAAAGGATGAACATCTATACTGACCCCCAGCGCCCGCTGGCTATTACCGAGGGAATCTACCCTGTTGGTAATCCTGATGAAAACTCGCCGGTACTTATCACCACCAACTTTTCCCTCACCTACTTCATTGTCTCCGCCGAGATAGAGACGAGCAAAGTCCCCAGCCACCTGCTGGTCAAGGATACCCAGGGGCTTTCGGTATTAACGGCATGGGCAGGAGGCAGGTTCGTGGCCGATACTATCGCTCCCTTCGTCAAAAAATGCGGGATTTCGGAGATGGTCAAACACCATAAACTGATAATCCCCGGCTATACCGCCATCGAAAGCGGCAGTCTGGAAGAAGAGCTGCCCGGCTGGCAGATTCTGGTCGGCCCCAAAGAAGGGGCTCACATCCCTGCTTACCTCAAGACATGGCAACCATAGGGAGGAAACCTTGGTCCTTATCGGAGAAAATATAAACATTATGTCAAGGGCTATCGGGGCAGCAGTCACAGCAAGGGACCCGGCGCCAATTCAGGAGATGGCTAAGGCCGAGGCTGAAGCCGGGATGGACTACCTTGACATCAACATTGGCCCGGCGCGGAAGGCAGGGGACGAGTTAATAGCCTGGGTCATTAACGCTGTACAACAGGTTACCGATAAACCGTTATCCCTGGATACAACCAGCCCGGTAACGATGGAGGCCGGACTCAAGGTATGTAAAGCCAGGCCACTGGTAAACTCCGTTTCTCTGCAGCCGGAGAGGCTGAAACAGGGACTGCCCCTGGTCAAAAAATATCATGCCTCCATGATAGGACTGCTATGGGGCATGGAAGGGATGCCCCGGGATGCCAACGAGAGATGCCTTCTTGCAGTTGACCTTATCTACCAGGTCAACCAGTTTGGTATCTCCAGCGAGGATATCTGGATCGACCCTATCGCCACCCCGGTGTCGGGGGAAATAAACCAGGTAAAGGCATGCCTGGAATTTATGAGTATGCTCAAAGATATTGCTCCCGACTGCAAATCTACGGTAGGGCTATCCAACGTTTCCAATGGCACCCCAGCCCATCTCAGGCCCTGCCTTAACCGGACCTACCTGATAATGCTCATGCGTTACGGGTTACATTCCGCAATCGTTGATGCCCTTGACCCCGAACTCATCCGGATAGCCCGGGGGGAGATGCCAGAGATTGTCGACCTGGTATACCGGGTAATGGATGGTGACATGCCCGACCTCTCTTCCTTGAGTCAAAAAGAAATAGAATACGTAAAAACAGTCAGGGTACTTACCGGTGAAACGCTCTACTCTCACTCCTGGCTTGAGATATAGTAACGCCCTGAGGTCTTAACATACTGATTTCATTTTCATAAAAGTAACAAATGAGACACTGCGGATAAGATGATAAGAAGGGGGAGATTTTAAAGCAAATAAAGCGTTAAGCCCGCCTGCCGCTCAACCGGCCGGGACCGGCGAAGAGAACGGCGGTACAGGTACTTTAAATATGGTGCCTGATGTTATACAATAATTTTCCGAAAGCAAGATGACTGGCTACTCTAAAAGCACCACCTCCGACTGTTTCTCCGCCGCAGATACAAACGTTCCCTGTGAAATTAGTAAGGAGCCACCTTGGTAAAGGCTGAAATCAGACAGCAACTGGACAAACTCCTGTCCTCCTACAACCGTGATGGCAGCAACCTCATTCCCATTCTGCAGGAGATTCAGGAGAGAAACGGTTACCTGCCCGAAGAGGCAATGCAGAAGGTCGCTCAGTTTCTGAAGCTGCCTGAGAGTGTCGTATACGGAGTAAGCACCTTCTATGCTCAGTTCAAGCTGGTCCCTTCCGGCAGGAAGATTGTCAGGGTATGCCGGGGGACTGCCTGCTACGTACGAGGCGGGGTACGTATCCTGCGTGAGGTGGAGAAACACCTGGGCATCGGGGCAGAAGAGACCACCACCGACCTTGAGTATACCCTGGAGACAATTGCCTGCTTCGGTTCGTGTGCCCTGGCACCGGTGGTAGTGATTGACAAGACCGTCCATGGTCGAATGACACCGGCTAAAGTGAAGCAAATCTTGGCCGATGCCGGGAACGGCGATGAGGCGAAATCGTGACTCTTGATGAAATAAGAACCCGGGCAAGGACAAAATGGGAACTCCTGGAACATAGCGACAGACCCCGTATCTTTATTGGCGCTGCCACCTGTGGCCGGGCGGCCGGTGCCCTTGGTGTACTTGAAGCCCTCGAGGCTGCATTAGCTCAGAATAACATCGAGGCTATAATCACCCAGGTTGGCTGCATTGGACTTTGCTACGCCGAGCCCCTAATCAGTATTGTCAAGCCGGGTCGCCCTCACATTTATTACGGCAATCTCACTCCCGAGCTCGCCTCCCAACTGATTAATGACTACATCGTAAATGACAAGCCACGTCCTGACCTGGCTCTGGGCTCCGTTGGCGAGCAAAGCATCGAGGGCATTCCCCAGCTCTGGGAGCTGCCAATGCTTAAACCCCAGGTACGTATAGCTCTGCGCAATTGCGGGCTCATCGACCCGGGGAACATCGACCACTATATAGCCAACGACGGCTATAGTGGCCTGGTCAAGACACTGGAAATGACGCCAGAGGAAGTCATTGAAGAGATTAAAAAATCGGGCTTGCGCGGCCGCGGTGGTGCCGGTTTCCCCACCGGACTCAAGTGGGAATTCTGCCGCAAGTCTCCCGGCGAAGTAAAGTATGTAATCTGTAATGCCGACGAGGGCGACCCCGGTGCTTTCATGGACAGGTCCCTCCTCGAAGGTGACCCCCACTCCGTCCTGGAAGGGATGCTCGTCGGCGCCTATGCCATGGGGGCAACCGAGGGCTATATCTATATCCGAGCCGAGTACCCCCTTGCCATCGAACGCCTGAAATCTGCCCTTCGGCAGATGGCAGACTACGGACTGGTCGGCGATAACATTCTGGGCTCTAACTTCAGCTTCCACATAAAGATTAAGCAGGGAGCGGGGGCTTTTGTCTGCGGTGAGGAGACAGCACTGATGGCATCCATCGAGGGCAAACGGGGTATGCCTCGCTCCCGCCCCCCGTTCCCCGCCCAAACCGGGTTATGGAGCAAACCAACCAACATCAATAATGTGGAGACATGGAGCAACGTCTCGGCAATTCTGGGGCGGAGTGCCAAGTGGTATGCCAGTTACGGCACGGAGAAAAGCAAAGGAACCAAGACCTTTTCTCTGGCTGGTAAGGTAAACCGTACCGGACTAATCGAGGTACCAATGGGCATCCCCCTTGAAGAAATTGTCTACGGGATTGGTGGTGGAATTCCCAATAATAAACAATTTAAGGCAGTCCAGACCGGTGGCCCCTCCGGGGGCTGCCTGCCAGCCAACCGGCTTAATTTACCCGTTGACTATGAATCACTGGCCGAGGCTGGCTCCATTATGGGTTCGGGCGCCATGGTAATAATGGATGAGGATACCTGTATAGTTGATGTTGCCCGTTATTTCCTCTCCTTCACTCAGTCCGAGTCTTGCGGTAAGTGTGTCATGTGCCGTCTGGGAACAAAGCAGATGCTGGAGATACTGGAGAATATCTGTAATGGGAAGAGCAAACCCGAAGACATTGACCTCTTGCTCAAGCTGAGTGAAGCCGTTAAGACCGGCTCACTCTGCGGCCTGGGACAGACCGCGCCTAACCCGATCCTCACCACCATTCGCTACTTCAGGGATGAGTATGAGGAGCATATTAAGCGTCACCACTGCCGGGCGGCGGTCTGCAAGGGGCTGGTTACCGCCCCGTGCAGCCACACCTGCCCCGCCGGTGTGGACGTCCCCCGCTACATTCGCTTTATCGCCAGGGGTAAGCCAGCCGAGGCAGTGGCCGTCATCAGGGAAAAAATACCCTTCCCGGCAGTCTGCGGCCTGGTCTGTTTTCACCCCTGTGAGGCGAAGTGCCGCCGGGGGCAGCTTGACGACCCGCTTGCAATCCGGGCACTCAAACGTTTTGCCGCCGAGCATGACAGCGGGTTGTGGAAACAAAGGCTAAAAAGAGCGCCGCTAACCGGGAAGCGAGTTGCCATTGTTGGCTCAGGCCCGGCCGGGCTGACCGCAGCCTACTATCTGGCCAAACTTGGCCACTCGGTCACCGCATTTGAGGCATTACCCGAGCCAGGGGGCATGATGCGAGTTGGTATTCCCGACTACCGGCTGCCAAAGGATATCCTCAAAGCCGAAATCAGGGAGATAGAAAGCCTCGGTGTCGAGATAAAAACAAACGTAAGGGTAGACTCCACAGAAGGTCTCTTCAAGCAGGGTTACAATGCCATCTTCCTGGGCACCGGTGCCCACCAGGGTATCAAGCTGGGCGTTGATGGGGAGGACAGCCCCCGGGTGAAGGACTGTGTATCCTTCCTCAGGGAGGTCAGCCTGGGGCAAAAGGTGGATGTCGGGGATAAAGTAGCCATTATCGGCGGTGGTAATGCCGCTATTGATTCCTCACGAACCGCACTCCGCCTCGGAGCCAGGGAAGTAACCATCCTCTACCGCCGGACACGCGGTGAGATGCCGGCCAGTCCCGAGGAAATCGAGGAGGCCCTGGCTGAGGGGGTACAGATTCACTTTCTGGTGACACCATCCCGGATAACCAGTCAAGACAATAAGCTCAGTCTTGAGTGCATTCGCATGAAGCTGGGAACAATGGACGCCAGCGGTCGGCGGCGACCGGAGCCAATCGAGGGCAGTGAGTTCAGTCTGGACTTCGACACCATTATCCCCGCCATCGGCCAGCGTCCGGAGATTCCAGAGCGGTTCAAGCTGACTACGAGCCGGGGGAATACCCTCCAGATTGACCCCTACAGTCTCGCCACCGAGAGAGAAGGTATCTTTGCCGGTGGCGACGCCGTGACCGGACCGGCATCAGTCATTGAGGCAATCGCCGCCGGAAGACAGGCGGCAATCTCCATTGACAAATACCTTGGAGGCAGCGGGGCTATTGACGAAATACTGGCACCACCCGAAAAAGCAGCCACCTTCCTCGAAGAAGCCGAGGAGAAATGGCGGCCCTGGATGCCAGCCTTACCGGTGGCCCAACGGCTCGATAACTTTACCCAGGTAGAACTTGGCTATGACGAAGAGAAGGCAGTCGAAGAAGCAGAGCGGTGCTTAAGATGTGACCTCGAAGAATGAAGGGAACGGGGAATTCACCTTGGACATAGTAAAGCTAACCATCAATGGCCAGGAAATTACAGCAGATAAGGGGATGACGGTGCTTGAGGCAGCCCAGAGCGCCGGCATCTATATTCCTAAGCTCTGCTATGACCCTGACCTGAAGCCATACGGGGCCTGCCGCCTCTGTGTCGTTGAAATCGAGAACATACGCGGCCTGCCCACCGCCTGCACCACCCCAGTCAGTGACGGGATGGTGGTTCACACCGAGACACCAGCGGTTAGTGAGGTACGACGAACCGCCGTCCAGCTCCTCATGACCGACCACCCCTGCGATTGCCTGATATGCCACCGCAGGGAACAGTGCCAGCCCTTCGACATATGTCTGCGCAGTGTCGCGGTAACCGACCGCTGCGTAACCTGCCCCAAGAATGGGCAATGCGAACTACAGGAGGTCATTGATTACCTGGGCATTACCGAGTTGCCATTCAGCCGCACAACCAGGTCATTTCCGGTTGATACCAGTAACCCTTTCTTCAACCTGGACCGCAATAAGTGCATCCTCTGCGGCAGATGTGTGCGTACCTGTAATGAGATAACAGGGGTTGGGGCCATTGACTTTGCCTTTCGTGGCTACTCCAGCAGGGTCTCCACCTTTGGCGATAAGCCGCTAGTAGACTCAACCTGCCAGTCCTGCGGCGAGTGTGTCGTGCACTGCCCGGTCGCCGCCCTGATGCCCAAAGACACCACACAGCCCGTGCGGGAGGTGGCTACTACCTGTCCCTACTGCGGCGTGGGCTGTCAGATTTATCTCGGCACCCGCGATAACCGGGTGGTGACTGTCCGTGGCAATAAAGACAAACCCCCGAACAACGGTCACCTTTGTGTCAAGGGCCGTTTCGGCATCACCGGTTTTATCCACCACCCGGAGCGCTTGACCATCCCCCTCATCAAAAAGAACGGAGAGCTTACTCAGGCAACCTGGGACGAGGCACTGGGACTGATAGCCGGCAGGCTGGACAAATACAATGGGGACGAGGTCGGGATAATTGCCTCCGCCAAGTGCACCAACGAGGAAAACTATATTATTCAGAAATTCGCGCGGGTAGTTCTGGGCACCAACAATATCGACCACTCTGCCCGGCTCTGCGACGCCCCGACCCTGGCCGGACTGGGGCAGAGCTTCGGCAGCGGGGCAATGACCAACCCCATAAACGAAATCCATAACGCCCGGGGTATTCTGGCTATCGGCACCAATACCACTGAAGCCCACCCCATAATCGGACTGGAGGTAAAGAGAGCGGTAAGGAGCGGGGCAAAGCTCATCGTGGCCAATCCCAGGGAGATTGACCTCGTCCGCTTTGCCGAAATCTGGCTTCGACAGCGCCCGGGTACCGATGTTGCTCTGCTCATGGGAATGATGAGGGTGATAGTGGATGAAGGTCTCCTCGACCCGACCTTTATCAGCGAGCGGTGCGAGAACTTCGATGCCTTCAAGGCATCCCTCAGTAGCTTTGGACTCGATAGGGTTGAGCGGATTACCGGCGTACCCCGGGACCTGATAACCGATGCCGCCAGGGTATATGCCAGCAGCAAACCAGCCACTATCCTTTACGGTTCAGGCATTACCCAGCACTGCCACGGGACCGATAACGTAATAGCCACCGCCAACCTGGCGATGCTTACCGGGAACATCGGCAAACCGTCAACCGGGGTTAATCCGCTGCGGGGGCAGAACAATGCCCAGGGTGCCTGCGACCTCGGAGCCTTACCTGACGCCTATCCCGGTGCCCAATCAGTAACCGACCCCAGTACCAGGCAGAGGTTTGAGGCCGCCTGGGAGTGCCCGCTCCCATCATTCCCGGGGCTCACCCTGACCGAGATGCTCGACAGCGCCTCCAAGGAAAAGCTAAAGGCCATTTACCTCGTTGGCGAGAACCCGCTACTGAGTAACCCTGATACCAAGCACACCCGGAAGGCCCTTGAGAAGCTCGAATTCCTTGTGGTCCAGGATATCTTCCTCACCGAGACGGCCAGGCTGGCTGATGTTGTCCTGCCGGGGGCAACCTTTGCCGAGAAGGATGGTACCTTTACCAATACCGAACGCCGGGTGCAGCGGGTGAGAAAGGCAATTGAACCCACGGGTAACTCACACCCCGACTGGTGGATTACCTGTGCCCTGGGGCAGCGGATAAAAGGCAAGGGATTTGATTTTGAGCACCCGTCCCGGATTATGGATGAGATCGCAAGTCTTACCCCCGGCTATGGTGGCATCTCTTTTGAGCGTCTGGAAAACGGCGGCTTACAGCTGCCATCTCCTACCCCCGACCACCCGGGGACACCCATCCTCCACACCAGTGCCTTCACCCGGGGTAAGGGGCAGTTTATCCCGCTCGACTACAAGCCACCGGCAGAACTCCCTGATGACGACTACCCGCTAATCCTGACCACCGGGCGCAGCCTGTATCACTTCAACACCGGCACCCTGACCGGAAAGGTAACGGGACTTAACGCCCTCCAGGACAAGGAACTGGTGAAGATAAATCCCGGGGACGCCCGGGCCCTGGGCATTGACGATAATGATATGGTAAAGGTTATCTCCAGGCGAGGGGAGGTGACGGCAAGAACAGAAGTAAGCGAGACATCACCGGCAGGGGTAATATTCATGGCCTTCCACCTTGCCAAAAGCCCGGTAAATATGTTGACCAGTCCCGCCCTGGACCCGGTAGCCAGGGTCCCCGAGCTTAAGCTATGCGCCGTCAGGGTAGAGAGAGTCCCCCCGGGCGTCTGAACCTGAACTTGTTATACAGGGGAATATCTGGTAAAATTACATCTTGGCGACCTGAGCAGATATTATTAGACCTACAAGCGACCGGAAAATTTTTCAAGCCAGCAAGGAGGAGTATTTATGGGAGAGAAAAAGACCATTACGTCCATGATGGATGAAAAGAGGGTATTTAAACCCTCGGAAGAAGTCGTCAAACAGGCATACATCAAGAGCATGGACGAATACAAGAAGCTCTTTAAGAGGTCTATTGATGACCCCGAGGGCTTCTGGGGAGAAATGGCAGAGCAGCTGGACTGGTACAAAAAATGGGATAAGGTACTGGTCGAGGATTTCAAGGAAGCCAAGCATGAATGGTTCGTCGGTGGTAAACTGAATGTCTGCTATAACTGTGTTGACAGGCACCTGAAAACATGGCGGAAAAATAAGGCAGCCTTAATCTGGGAAGGGGATATCGGCGACAGCAAGACGCTAACCTATCAGCAGCTATATTACGAAGTGTGCAAGTTCGCCAACGTACTGAAGAAGCTCGGCGTTAAGAAGGGCGACCGGGTTTCTATCTACTTACCCATGATTCCGGAGCTAGCCATCGCCATGCTCGCCTGTGCCCGCATCGGGGCTATCCACAGCGTTATTTTTGGCGGTTTCAGCGCCGAGGCGCTAAGAGACAGGATCCAGGACTGCGGGTCTAAAATTCTTATCTGCACTGACGGTTACTACCGCGGTGGCCGGGTCATCAAGAGCATAGATAACGCAATGGCCGCCCTCGAGCAGTGCCCTGACGTAAAGGACGTTATCGTCGTCAAGAGGGCCAACAATGAAGTAACTATGAAGGCCGGCCGTGACCGCTGGTGGCATGAGGAAATGGCCGCCGCAGACATCAAGCCCTACTGCGAGCCGGAGCCAATGGACGCCGAGGACCCGCTGTTTATCCTCTATACCAGCGGCAGCACCGGCAAACCCAAGGGCGTCCTTCATACCCAGGCCGGCTATCTGCTGTTCTGCTACCAGACCTTCAAGTGGATATTTGATGTGAAGGAAGAGGATACCTTCTGGTGCACGGCTGACATTGGCTGGGTCACGGGACACAGCTATATCGTATACGGACCCCTGGCTTTTGGCAACAGCAGCATCATATTCGAAGGGGTGCCCACCTACCCTCAGCCCGATCGGTTCTGGGAAATCGTGGAGAAGTACCAGGTCAACATCTTCTACACTGCCCCTACCGCCCTCCGGTCTATCATGAGAGAAGGAGACGAGTGGCCCAACAAGCGTGACCTGAGCAGCCTGCGCATCCTGGGTACGGTTGGCGAGCCAATTAACCCCGAAGCCTGGATGTGGTACTACAATGTAATTGGAAAGGGCAAACGTCCCATCGTGGACACTTGGTGGCAGACAGAGACCGGCGGCATCCTGATTACTCCCCTACCTGGAGCCATCGCCTTGAAACCAGGCTCAGCTACACTCCCCTTCCCCGGCGTTGATGCGGCAGTAATCAGGGAAGACGGCTCCCCCGCCGATGTTAATGAGGGTGGTTACCTGGTAATCAGGAAACCCTGGCCCGGGCTCATGCGCCGTGTCTATGGTGAGCCGGAAAGATTCAAGAATACCTACTTTATCCAGTACCCTGGCGTGTATACTACCGGGGATGGCGCCCGGGTGGATGAGGACGGCTACTTCTGGCTGATGGGACGGATAGATGATGTCATCAACGTCTCCGGCCACCGCATCGGCACCGCCGAGGTTGAAAGTGCCCTGGTATCCCATAACAAGGTAGCCGAGGCAGCCGTGGTCGGCATGCCCCACGACCTCAAGGGACAGGGAATATACGCCTTTGTTACCCTGAACGTCGGCGTGGAGCTATCCGACACCCTCAAAAAGGAACTGGTGACCCATGTCCGCAAGGAGATTGGCCCGATAGCCTCCCCCGACAAGATCCAGTTTGCCGACGGCCTGCCCAAGACCAGGAGCGGCAAGATTATGCGCCGTATCCTGACCAAGATCGCCGCCGGTGATGTCGACAACCTGGGTGATATCACCACACTGGCCGACCCCTCAGTGGTTGATACCCTGGTAAAAGGCGCCCAGTAAACCCTGAGTAGCCCAATAAATAAGGGAGCTAACCGGATTCCAGTGGTTAGCTCCCTTGTGCTAAATAAGCATTGGAGGTTGTATCAGTGTCGAAAGACGATGTAGTATGGGCAAATCCAGGTGCTTTAGGACTGGCTGGATTTGGTCTTAACACTATCTTACTTCAGGTACATAATATTGGCTTGATTGACAGCACCCTTCCCCTGATATACGGATTCTTCTGGGGGGGAATGGCCCAGGTTATCGCTGGCATCATCGATGGCCGCCGGGGAGATACCTTCGGGCTTACCGCCTTCACCTCCTACGGCCTGTTCTGGATAGGCCTGAGTCTTGCTTTTGCGCTCCAGTGGACAGGAATGGTTACTCTGGATGGCCCCGGACTGGCCTGGACATGTATATGCTGGGGTATATTTACCAGCTATATGACCATCGGCACCTTCAAAATCTCCCGGGTACATGTCTTTGTGTTTGCCACTTTGGCCCTGCTCTTCTTCCTGCTGGCAGCCCACTTCTACGGTGTTCTACCAGCTACTGTCCCCGGAATAGAGGGCGTTATTTGTGGCGCCGCTGCTACCTACGGCTCAGCAGCAGTGGTACTGAACGCAAAGTTCGGCCGCTGGGTATTCCCCATAGGTCTACTCTCATAACAGGGCGCTTTAGTACGGCAAACGGTTAGTAGTCAATAACCGGGTGAGGAGGAACACCTTGCCCGGTTATCTTTTTCGCTGGATAATATAGTCCGCCAGTTCCGCCAGTGACCGGCGACCGGGGCAGTTGGGCAACAACTTGAGGTTCTGACACCCCTTATCCCGATAACCTGAAGCCACCTGGTAGCACTCATCAATAACCGATGAGTTGCGTACCGCTTCTATTGCCAGGGTGATATTCTCCCCCTTATCCCGGTCCTCAAACAGCCTCTTTACCGGATTATCCCCCGGGTAGTGCTTCAAGAGAAGCATCGCCGGCAGGGTGAGTGTACCCTGGCTTAAGTCCGAGCCTCCCGGCTTACCCATTTCCTCCTCGGTGCCAATAAAGTCCAGGATATCATCCACTACCTGGAAGGCAATACCAAGGTTAAAGCTGTAATCCTTTAGAATCTGCGCCGACTCCTCCGGAGCCTGGCTCAGCACCGCTCCCGACTCGGCAGCCATCGAGAACAGGGCAGCTGTCTTAGCCGAAATCCTCTCCAGATAATCGTCAAAGGTCTGCTCCAGCTTAAAGGCGCTAAAGCCCTGCTTCAATTCACCCCGGGAAATAATCCTCAGGGTCTCGGCAAAGAGCTTCACCACCCGCAGGTTACCGGTAGCAGCGGCAAACTTGCCTGCCATGGCAAAGAGATAGTCGCCGAGAAGGATTGCCTTTTCCTCACCCCAGATTTTATTAACCGTGGTCCTGAACCGCCGCACCGAGGAGTGGTCAATAGCATCATCATGAACCAGGGTGGCAATATGCAGCAGCTCACTGGCGGTAGCCATCGGCAGAAGCTCAACAAGGTCGTAGTTATAAAACTTGCCGCAAAGCAGGGTAAGTGCCGGCCGAATAACCTTCCCCCCAACGAGAACATGACTTAACATCTCGTGGAACTCAGGGAAAGGGACACGCTGGTTTTCAACAATCAGCTTAAACTGCTTCTCAACTTCAGCCAGGTCTTCCCGGACTGGCTGGTAGATGGTAGCTATCCGCAAAAGTTGCCTCCTTAGCCACCGGTCGAATGGGCCTGCCCCAACCGGCCCGATTCCTCCTCCACCACCCCATCGTCCAGTTTAGAAAACAGGGGCCTGGGCTCGGGCAACCTCTGCCCTGGTGGCGGTGACTTAAGCTGCCAGCCCAAATCTTCTATACTACCCTTAAAACCGAGAAGCTCATGCAGCCTGATAGAACTAAAGGGCAAAAAGGGGTACAGCGCCGTTCTGAGACACGAAATTACCGAAATGGCGACATACAAAGCAGTGGCCGCCGCCGGTCTATCCCGTTTAATTACCTTCCATGGAGACTTCTCCTCCAGGTAGCGATTGGTCTCCTGAGCCAGCGACATCGCCGACCTTATTGCCTCCTTGAAATGGCAGCGGTAAAGAAGCCCATCCATCGTGCTTAAGGTTTCCCCGGCTTTAGCAAGTAAAGCCAGACTGCGGCCATCAAGTTCATCCGGCTCGGGAACGCGACCATCAAAATTACGGTAGACAAAGCTAAGCACCCGGTGAACCAGGTTTCCATACGTAGCCACCAGTTCGTCATTGTTGCGGCGAACAAACTCACGCCAGGAGAAATTCGTATCCCCTGTCTCGGGCATGTTTATTGACAATAGATAACGAAGCGGGTCGGGGTCGAAGCGTGACAGGTAATCAGGCAGCCATACTGCCCAGTTACGGCTGGTGGAAAGGCGTCTCCCCTCAATAGTTAAGAACTCATTGGCGGGTACATCGTAGGGCAGATTCAGGTCACCATAGCCCATCAACATCGCCGGCCAGATAATGGTATGAAAGGGAATATTATCCTTACCGACAAAATAATAGCCTTTCACCTCGCCCTGCCAGAAAGAGCGCCATCTCTCCTCATCTCCCCTGGACCTGGCCCACTCCTTAGCCGCCGACAGGTAACCAATAACCGCTTCAAACCACACATACAGACACTTACCCTCAAAGCCAGGCAGCGGCACCGGTATCCCCCAGCTTATATCGCGGGTAATAGCCCTATCCTTGAGACCATCCTCCAGATAGCGCACTGTGAAGTTTAGCACATTCTGCCGCCAGTGGCTCTGCTGCTTTACCCAATCCAGAAGCCTATCCCTGAAGGCAGAAAGTTTCAGAAAGAAGTGTTCTGAATCCTTGAACTCAGGGGCGGTACCACACAGGCGGCAGCGGGGCTGAACCAGCTCAACCGGACTCAGCGGCTTACCACAGTCATCACACTGGTCACCCCTGGCTCCGGGAGAACCACAGTAGGGGCAGGTGCCTTCAACATAGCGGTCAGGCAAAAATCGCTGGCAGCGGGGGCAAAGGGGTTGCAACATCACCGACTTATAAATGTACCCTTTATTATAAAGGGTAAGAAAGATATCCTGTGATACCTCGGTATGATTGGCAGTACCCGTGCTGGTAAACAAATCAAAGGAAATACCCAACCTGCGCCACGAGTCAAGAAACTGCTGATGGTACTCAGCCGCTATCTCGCCAGGCTTCTTACCCTCCTGCTCCGCCTTGATAGTTATCGGCGTACCATGCTGGTCCGAACCCGACACCATTAATACCTCATCTCCCTTGGTACGGTGGTACCGGGCAAAGATATCCGGCGGCAGGTAAGCCCCGGCAATATGGCCCAGATGGAGGGGACCATCAGCATAAGGCCAGGCTACACCAATGTAGATTTTTTCACTCATAACTTGCTCCTGTCTAACAGGCCACCAAATACTTTATCACAACGGGGTGATAAGAAGCTAACCTCCAGCTTCGGGGAAAAAGGTCAATTCCTGCCTCTCCTTCATCTCCTTATAGGTGGCGTAGCCCTTCTTCAGGCAGCAATCAACGCACAAACGCTGTGTTTCACCTTCCGCCCCGTCAATAACCAAATAGCGCTCAAGGTACGGGATGACACGGTGACACTCATCACACTGGATTTCCCCGGGGGATATACAGCCACGACGCATTTACTCTTAACTCCCTTCTAAGACTCAAGCCAGACCCGGTACAGCTCCTTTCTGGACAAACCTGTCTCTCCGGCTACCCTGGCTATTGCTTCCTTCGCCTTTACCCCTGAGCTACGCATGCCGTGTAACCTGCGCCTGATATCACCGGTTACCAGCGGCCTTGCCATCTCGCTCCTGCCTTCAATAACCAGGGTAAACTCACCCCTTGGCTCGGCGAAATGCTCTATCGCCTGACTTATCTTTCCTCGAAAGACCTCTTCATAAATCTTGGTAAGCTCCCGGCAAACGGCTATCTTCCTATCCCCGAGGGTAAGGAGCATATCATCAAGCGTTTCGAGCAGCCGGTGAGGAGCCTCCAGGACCACGATAGTGGCAGGCCCATCGGCAACGGACTGCAAGAGACGCCGCCGGCTACCCGCCCTGCGGGGCAGAAAACCAAGATAGTGAAACTGCCTCGCCGGCAGACCAGAGACAACCAGAGCCGTAATAACAGCCGAAGGCCCCGGGATAGGAACCACCGGGATGCCCTGACCACTTGCCGCCACAATCAATTCATAACCGGGGTCAGACATGCCCGGCATCCCCGCTTCAGAGACAAGAGCCACATCACCATCAGCAAGGCAGCCCAGAATATAGCCCAGCTTGGTCACCTTATTATGCTCATGATAACTGGTCAGCGGCGCTTTAATATCATAAGCAGCAAGCAGCCGTTTTGTCTTACGAGTATCCTCAGCCGCAATAAGCTTCACTTCACGCAGGATACGCAGGGCACGCAGCGTAATATCCTCTAAATTACCGATCGGGGTAGCCACAACATAAAGAACTGGCATCGCCGGTTATCATCCCCAATTTAGCTATTATAACCCACCCTCCGTCACCCGTCCAGATTAGAAGCTGTCCGGCACCCCCCAGACCCATTCCTTGACTTTAAGTCCTTGCTTTTGATATAGTTTTTCTTTAAGAAAGGACATCAAAATGGCTGCTTTCCAATCTAAAGAACTGCGCCGCTCCTACGGGTTTGATGAGGTGGCGATAGTCCCCGGAGACACAACCACAAACCCTGACCAGACGAACATCGACCTCAAGATAGATAGCCTCACCTTCTCCATCCCTATTATAGCTTCCGCAATGGATGCGGTGACCGATGTCAACTCCGCTATCCTGATGAGTAAACTGGGCGGGCTGGGTGTTCTCAACCTGGAAGGAGTACAAACCCGGTATGACAGCCCGCAGGAGGTGCTGGCTGAAATCACCCGGGCCCCTGAGAGCAAGGTTACGCCCCTGCTCCAGAAGGCCTATTCCCAACCGATCAAGGAGAACCTTGTGGGTGAGAGAATTGAGTCAATTAAGAAGGCAGGAGCGGTATGTGCCGTCGCCGCAGCACCAGCCAATACCAAACGCCTGGCTCCGATAGCTGCTGAAGCCGGGGCCGACGTTCTTTTTGTCCAGTCTACTGTCACCTCTGCCCGCCACATATCCAAAAGCTACCGGGGGCTAATCTTCGAGGAGCTCGTTAAGTCCCTCTCCATACCTGTTGTTGTCGGGAACTGCGTGAGCTACAGCGCCTGTTTAGAATTGATGCGAACCGGAATCTCCGGGGTACTGGTAGGGGTTGGGCCCGGTGCCGCCTGCACCACCAGGGAGGTCCTGGGAGTAGGAGTCCCCCAGATAACCGCTACTATCGACTGTGCTGCCGCGAGAGACGCCTATCAACGCGAGTCCGGCAGATACATACCGATAATCACCGACGGTGGTTTCCGTAAGGGCGGCGACATGTGTAAAGCCTTTGCCGCCGGGACTGATGCCGTAATGGTGGGCTCCATTTTCGCCCAGGCTAAAGAGGCACCGGGGGCAGGCTATCACTGGGGAATGTCCCACCCCCACCCGGCACTACCCCGGGGGACCAGGATAAAGGTCGGCACTACCAGCACGCTGGAACAAATCCTGTTCGGCCCTACTTCAGTAACCGATGGCAGTCAGAATCTTATCGGGGCCCTGCGGACAGCAATGGGTGTCTGCGGGGTATCCAACATCCGGGAGATGCACCAGGTGGAAATGGTAATCGCCCCCGCCATCACCACCGAAGGGAAATCATGGCAACTGGCGTCACCTTAGCCATAGGGCAAAATTCGGATGCTACATAAAGTCTCTCTAGGAGTGGGCGATATTGACAAGTATCGCCTGATAGAAACCAGAGGGCTCATTGATGAGGTAGTAAGTCTCGGCGACGAGCTAAAGGGACTGCGTCTCTGCCATATCAATTCCACCCCCTTTGGCGGCGGGGTGGCGGAACTCCTGGTTTCCTACATCCCGCTGCTTCGCTCCCTGGGTATTAAAGCCGACTGGCAGATTATCCGCGGCAACCGCCGCTTCTTCACCATTACCAAGGGCCTGCATAATGCCCTGCAGGGCGCTCCCTTCGAGGAGATTAAAAAGGACAGCACCAGGAGGGTGTTAGGCGCCAATAACCTGGGAAATGCCCGCGAACTGGACCCGAATTACGATGTTCTTATCGTAAACGACCCCCAACCAGCCGCCCTGCGCCACTTCTCGCCGGACAGTAAAGCCAAATGGGTCTGGCGCTGCCATGTGGATAGCTCGCAGCCGGACCCCGAAGTGTGGGACTTCCTGCGTCCTTACATAGAAGAGTATGATGCCGCCGTTTTCACCACCGGGGACTTCATACCCCAAGACCTTCGTCTGGATAAGACTGCCACCATGGCACCGGCAATCGACCCCTTCAGCACCAAGAACATGTTCATCAAGAGATATGTCTGCCGGGAAGTACTGGGCAACATCGGTATTGACCGCCAGCGCCCTCTAATTACGCAGGTATCTCGCTTTGACCGCTGGAAAGACCCCTTCGGCACGATAAAGGCTTACCGGTTAGCCAGAGAAAAAATACCCGGTCTCCAGTTGGCCATGGTCGGCAGCTTCGCCACCGACGACCCTGAGGGATGGGACATCTACGCCGCCTTGAGCGAAGAGATAATCAAGGATGACAACATGTTCATCCTCTCCAATCTGAGCGGGGTAGGCAATATGGAGGTAAATGCCTTCCAGCGAGCCAGTGAGCTGGTAGTCCAGAAGTCAATCAAGGAAGGCTTCGGACTGGTGGTGGCTGAGGCGTTGTGGAAAGAGACGCCCGTAATCGCCGGCAACACCGGCGGGATCCCGCTCCAGATGACCGGCGAACTCAGTAATTACATGGTGAACAGCACGGAGGAGTGCGCCGAGAAGATAGTACACTGTCTGGAAAATCCCGCCCTGAGCAAGAGACTGGGCAGACAGGGCAAGGAAATTATAACCCGGAACTTCCTGATGCCCCGGCTCATCAGGGACGAGCTCACCCTGATAAAGAAGTTAGTGGCAAAATAGGCTATTCTTCATCCTCATCATCAATGACGGTGTCTCCCCCACCACCAATACGAGGCAGGATAGCCTCGGTTTTTTTCAACTTACGGTAAGAAGGTAAGGTTAAACCATCGATGAGCTGGCGCAGTTCGCTCAACCTCGCCACCGGCTGCGCTGTCTCAACCCCCACGACCACGCCATCCACTCCCACCTCCCACAGGGCCTGGAGCTCACTGTCAGCTATGGTCGGCGCTACCGAGACCAGCAGGGGCTTCGACAACAAACCGGCAAAATACTGAAACACCATAAGGTGCTTCCAGGTGAGAAAATGCTCCTCCTGCCCGCCGGTAACAAGGACAGCGTCAACCGGTAAGTCATCAATTGCCGGTACCAGACTCTCGCTGAGCGACTCTTCCACCTGCAGCACCCTGCCCATCTCGCCATCTTGAAGCGTAGCCAGCGGCGTGGTCAGCGGAAAAACCGCAAAGTCACAGCCCGCCTTCACCAGCGGCCCCATCCCCCCACCACCACCTTTTAGCCAACCACCCCAGGGAATATCAGGAACAACCTTGCGGACTTTCCGAAGCGCTTTCGCCCCTTCGCCCGGCCCGGAGATATCCAGCAGCCCCCCATCGACCCCGGCTACCCGCTGCGCCAGGCCGTCAATATCAGCCCCCGCCAGACTGGCAACAAGCAGCATCCTCGGCCTGGGCGGGGCCGCCAGCGTCACTTTAAACCCCATCGCCTGGGGAGCCGCCCAGGATACCTGCTTTAATTTATCTATAAACTTACTCACCTGTTTCCCCCTTTAACCATCAGATAGCATAACGCCTCATCTGGCCCACCGTCAAGCGCCCAAACAGCGGTCCTTCAGTTCATCTCTAGTTGATACTATCTGGAAGTGGTAAAATGGGGGAAATGGGAATATAAGCCGCTGATTTAGAGCCAGGTCTTCGGGCAGGAGGGGTAAAATGTTTTCTAAAGAATGGTTTATCTATGTCTTCGGGCGGTGGATTCTGCTGTCCGGGATTGCCGGGGCTGCGGTCCAGTACCTCTTTGCCGACATGCTTGGCATCCATACCATCCCTGCCTTCCTTTTGAACCAATTTCTGCTTGCCTGTGTCTTCTGGTATGTAGATAAGTATATTTTCCAGCGCCATTTCGGCCGGGTGAAGGCAATATTTAAATTCCCCCGCATCAAAGGTAGCTTCGCGCTGCGCCAGCAGTTCAGCAAAATATCAGAGGAGTTCTCCGAGTATACCAGTGCCTTCGAGAAGTCCCCGGAAGACCATAAGGCCTGGCTGAATCAGTTTCTGGACCTGTTTCACGCTGTTGAAATGACAGAGCGTGTCCTGAGAGAAAAGGGTATAGATGTAGACCGGGAATACTATTCCATCATAAAGGAGAACGAGAGAAAAGGCCTGTATAGCTGAACTCAGCCGTAGAGAGGTGAATCGAACCGGGTTATGACGCAGAGGAACTCTGCCAGTAAGCAGGCTAGAGGAGTTCGAGGCTAGTAATAACATCGGTAAGACTATCGAAGGGTTTACAGCTAAGGTTATTCTTCCTGCAGTAGTCCAGGAATTCCCCTGTAGCCAGGACATGATGAGCGTAGCGAGACGCTTCAACATCAGATAGCCCATCCCCAATATATACCAGCCGGTAGCCCTGGCTCTGGAATAACCTGGCATAGGCATCTTTAAAATTGCTGTCCATCTCGTGACCATCAGGGCCTACATATCTGACTTCAAGCCCGCCGGGAGAAAAACGGGTCTGCGCGGCATGCACTTCAATGCCATCCAGGCCGGCATCTTTTAGAATTGTCTCTATGTAGAAATCCAGGCCGTTGCTCACAATAACAAGCCTGAAGCCCCGCCTCTGGCAGCAGGCGACCAGCTGCTGAAGCCCTTCCCTGAACCTGACCTTACCCCTTATCGCCGCCAGCAAAGTCTCTCTATCAGCCTTAATCATGGCAAAGGCCCTGGTATTGAACTGCCCTACCGATATCTTGTGCTGCCGGTAATCATCAAGTAATGGCCGCCAGCCCTCGCCGACGAAGGTATCCATTAGAAAAAGGGCAAGGTCCTCTTCGGTAATCGTGCCATCAAAATCACATTGAACCAGGGTCTTTATCGGCAGGGACATCGGTGACTCGCTCCTCTCAGGCAAAGCCCGCAGGATAACTTTAGCCTGCTCGAATACCTTTGTCAACCAAACAGGACAACCCTGCTCTCTCCAACCCCCGGGTGAAAAACAAGGAGCGTCATCGTAAAACTAGACTTGTCGTGATATTGCATGTAAAATCTAGATACCACCCTGGACATTTGGCGTGACATAGAACTTGAGGATGCGTAACAACTACTGGCAGCTTTTATTTTCCCCTGATTCCGTAGCCCTCGTTGGAGCCTCCAACACCGCCGGCTCATGGGGCTTCGGCATCATGCAGCATCTCCTTGCCCCGGCGCAGAGGAACGTTTACCCAGTGAACCCCACCGTCTCCGAAGTTTGCGGGAAAGCCGCTTATGACAGCGTGCTTGATATCCCAAACCCGGTTGATCTGGCCATCATCGCTGTGCCAGCATCACAGGTGGCCGGGGTGCTGGGAGAATGCACCCAGAAGGGGGTGAAAGCGGCGGTTATTATCTCCGGTGGGTTTGCGGAAACGGGGGAGGCAGGCCGCAAACTAGAAGCCGAGCTGGTCAAAATTGCCTGGCAAAACGGCACCCGCTTTATAGGGCCCAATAGCATGGGGCACGCCGACACCGCATCAAAACTCTCGACCCTCGCCTGGACGGGGAAAATCGCCCCGGGACCCGTGGCTCTTATATCTCAAAGCGGCAACTACGGCCACCGCATAATTCACAACGGAATGAGTTCAGGAATTGGTTTCAGCAAATTTATCAGCACCGGCAACGAAGCTGACCTGCACTTCGAGGACTATTTAGAATACCTAGCACAGGATGAAAATACCAGGATAATAACCGGCTATATTGAAGGGCTGAGAGAGGGGAGACGCTTCTTCCAGCTAGCCAGGGAGACAACACCCGGAAAGCCCATCGTGGTAATCAAGGCAGGGAGGACCGAGGAGTCAGCCAGGGCCATTAAGTCCCACACCGGGGCTCTGGCCGGTTCGGAAGCAGCTTATGCGGCTGCCTTCAAGCAGGCAGGAGTGATAAGAGTGGACGATGATGATGAGCTGTGCGATGTGGTACTTGCCTTACTTAACCAGCCTCTACCCCGCAGCAACAGGGTAGGCATCCTGACAATCGGGGGTGGCCTGGGGGTAGTGGCTGCTGAAGCCTGCGAGCGGGAAGGGCTCAAGATAGCCCCCCTTGCCACATCAACCATGGAGAAGCTGGATACCTGCCTGCCACCGCGATGGTCCCACGGGAACCCGGTTGACATGGTGGGCATAAGTATGGCGGAAAACCCAGCTGCATTCTCTTCCCTCTGGGCACTGATTGAGGATGAAAATATAGATGCTATCTTATTACAGGCACCGGTAGGGCTTGATGCCGACCGCCTGTCCCGTATGTTTGACAACGAGGAAATCAAGTCTTTTCAGGAGATGGAGAGGCGGAACTTAGGCCTGCTGAGACAGCAGGTGGAAGAACACGAAAAGCCGGTGCTTCTAGTAAAGCCGGCCCTTGAATTTGCCACCGACATGGAGATTCTCTCCTCCTTTCGCAGTGAAGGCATCCCCGTTTACCCCAGCCCACGCCGCGCCGCCAGGGTCCTGCACCACTTAACCAGGTACAAGCGTTACCTCGAAACCGCCGAGAAGTAAAGTACTAAAGTAATGGCCCAAGCATTACTTTAGTACCCTAAAACATTTGACCAGATGGTGCTATAATTTGAACCCAGGTGGCTGCTACCTGCAGGCCTTGCCGTTTGATTGAAAATGAGGACTAGCAGAGGTCAAAGCCAGCCAGGGAATAACGGCCAGCGCCAGGTAAAGGAAAATGCGACTTAAAGCCAGGATACTGGTGGTGGATGATGAGCCGGTAATTCTCCAGTTCCTTGAGCGCGTGCTCACCGGTGAGGGGTATGAGATAGAGACTGTCGCTAATGTCAGTGATGCCTTCAAAAGGATAAAAAAAGAAAGGTATCACCTCATCCTGCTGGATATCAAGCTGCCGGGCGGAAGCGGGATTGAGTTATACAGGCGCATTCAAGGGATAGCTCAGTCCCTCGCCAGGAGGGTAGTCTTCATCACCGGTGATGTTATGGGGACTGACACCAGAAACTTCCTCTCCAGGACCAGGGCTCCCTATATTACCAAGCCCTTCGACACGGAACAGCTAAAGGAAGAGATAAGCCGGCTTCTGGCTAATACCGCCTAGCATAAAATGACTGAGCAGTCCCCCCTTGCGGCATAAACAAGAAGGCACAGATTTGAAATCTGTGCCTCATCACTTCTTGGTAGCCCACACTGGAAGCATTCCGAACTTTTGTTTGAGAAGAGAGAGCTAATTCCAGCTTTGCTGCAGTTTCTCATCTCTTGTCTTATAGCCACAGGTTGATTCATAAATTTGCGAAGATAAATTGTGATATGCTAGTATCAGCTTGGTGTATCATTTTCCTGAAAACAAACTAAGCAAATCTTCACCAAGGGAATCGACATTTATGGAAGAACAAGCTATTCAAGCATTAAACAACCTCTTCGAAGGTGTAGAAGTTGATAAGATTGGTGTAGTTGCGTTGGGAGATTGGAAGGACACTCCTTTATGGGATAAAGCTCAGCATCTGCTTCCGAGGGCGATGTCTATAATTGTGATGGCTATGGAAGTGTTTCCAGAGGTAGTTAGACACCTGACTTCAAAAGCACAGATAGGGGAGCTGACACTACGTGACCTCTATGACCGTAACGTTGAGGTAATAAATGGCCTCCTTGATTGGCAAGCTTATGAGATTGTTAAGAGGCTGCACAATCTTGGTCTCAAAGGCCTAATCTTACCTGCTGGTGGTGCTCCCAGTGATGAACGGTTTTTGGAAGGGGCAATCTCCTACAAACACGTGGCTCAGGCAGCAGGGCTTGGTGTTCTTGGCTGGAACAGTCTGTTGATTACCCCTGAGTATGGCTCAAGAATACGATTGGCTTGTATTATAACTGATGCTCTGCTCGAGTCTTCAGCTTCAGCAGGGATTGATATACCCTGTGTTAAATGCGGTGGTGCTTGCATTAAGATATGTCCAGCAGGAGCGATAAAAATACCCCCAGAAAGTGAACAGTACGCTATTGATAAGTATGCTTGCAGCACTTATTATACCGCATCAGGAAGCTGCGCGGAGTGTCTGAAGGTCTGCCCCGCAGGTAAAGCATCCTAGCATAATGCTTCTTAAACGCTTATTAAAATAGGGTTAGACATAATTGCCTAACCCTATTCACTTCTTGGTAGCGGGGGTTGGATTTGAACCAACGACCTTCGGGTTAGGAGTGTTGCTGTTTGAGGCGAGGGCGTAAATAACATCATCCATTCTGCCCTCCCTTTTTATTGAGTTATGCACCCTTAGTTGACATTATAGCACCATCTATTGATAAATAGAACAGTCAGTCAGCAGAAATATTTTAACTCTACGCTTCGTGTGATGAGAAAACAAGTAGTACATTGTTAGTGTCAATGGCAAGTTAAAAAGCCGTTTTCGCTGCCGCTTTACATGCCGTCTCCTCATAACTGTATTGCAATACAGTTCTCTGCCTAACTGCCAGTAAACGCCCATCGGTACTCCATGTAGTCAAGCCACCTCTACTCCCGGATGCTTAACCCCCGCCTTGCGTTTATTATTAGGGTAACATTCCAAGCAATCGTTACCTCCAGAAGAATACTCACCGTTTGTGATTCTTTTGTTAGGACTCAGGGCAGTGTTGTGACATAACTGTGACTCGGCCCCACTAGACTTAAAGCCATGGAAGTTGGTGGGGTCGTCAATAATAAAGAAGTTCACCAGGATATTCCCTCTCGGGTGAGACTACTGACACCTGAGGGAGCTGTTAGTGTGTCTTAGAGGGGGGCAGGTGATGCTGGCATGACAGTGAAGAAGGAAACCGTACTCGTAGTTGATGACGATATTCACATATTGCGCCTGATGCAGCGTATCCTGGGAGAGGATGGCTACCGGGTGCTCACTGCCGGTGACGGCAAAGCTGCCCTCAATGTGTTTGAAGATGAGACCCCGGACGTGGTGCTGCTGGATGTCATGATGCCCGGCATGAATGGATATACGGTGTGCCAGCGCATTCGCGAGTTCTCGCCGGTGCCAATAATTATGGTAACTGCCATGACTAATCCGCGGGAGAAGGTTGAGGGACTGGACGCCGGCGCTGATGACTATGTTACCAAGCCCTTTTCTCCCCGGGAGCTGATAGCCCGTGTCAGGGCAGTGCTGCGCCGTGCCAGCCTCTGGGAGAAGCGTTCGGAGCCTTTATCCCGTTTCGGTGACCTGGAGATTGACTTCGCCCGGCACCGGGTCACCCTGGGCGCGCAGGAGGTAAACCTGACGACTACAGAGTATGCCCTGCTTTCCTGTTTAGCCCGTAACGCGGGGCGCGTGCTTACCCCTGACCAGATACTGGAGACGGTGTGGGGTGAAGACTACGTTGGTAAATCCCACCTGCTCCAGGTAAATGTAACCCGTCTCAGGAAAAAGCTAGGAGATGATGCCCAAAAACCCCGCTATATCTTCACCAGACCCGGCATCGGGTACACCATAGTGGAGCCGGCATAATCGTGTAGCCACCGCCTGGTAGAAAAGGCGTAATACGTGTCAGTAAAGGGCCTAGATTATCTGGGTTTACTATTAACTTCCATAGCGCAAATGGGTTGGCCTCAATATAAAAACGGAGGGACGTGAATAGATGCAAGCATACTGTATGAAGTGCTGTACCAAGAGGGAAATGAAAGACGCCAAGGCAGTAACCATGAAGAATGGGAGACCGGGAACCCAGGGTGTCTGCCCGGTATGCGGCACCAGGATGTTCAGGATTGAGAAGGGTTAATACCGCGAAGTGCTTCTCCTGCCGACATCAGTCAATATCACTTCCCGGTAAGGTGGGGGAAGTCCAGAGGTCCCAATCATTATCTGGCAATAGCCGGAGATCATTCATGCTATATTCCTGCCGGTGTAAGTTATACCCGTCATAAAATCCATTTTCTACCCGGTACACTTCCCCGGTATCCGGGTTATACACTCTTTCGCGACCCAATATAGCATCGCTTCTTTTTTCCGAAATGATATCATCACTCTCATTCCTGTTTTCCCAGGAGTCCATTATTATATCGGAAGTTTCGGAAAGAGTTTTACCCGCTTTAAGGATACCCTTATACTGTTCATTCTGCTGCTGGATGCAGCCGTCAATGTACGATTGAGAGATGGTCAGGCTTTGAATACTCTGGAATAAAGTGCCCTGCCACTCCTTGAAATCATCTTTGGCTGATGATATTCCTGCAAACGAAAAGCCATAGCCAATCCCACCCCCCGGTGCACCCATTAGAGGCAGCACAGGCGCCACTGTTAAATAAAATAAGCCTTCTCCCAACTCACCACCCTGTGTGAAGAGGGCACGCATTGTGCTGGCCTGCCCGCCGGACAGTAGAGACGGCTCCGGGTCCGAGGAGATAATCTCAACATGGTTTACCGGCATAAAACTCCTGGCGATATCTGTGCCGGCAATCAGGTGAAAGTTTTCGAGAAAATTCTCAGGAGTAAGGGGACTAATTACTGGCATTTCAAACCAGACAATGGGGTAACCTCCCATCTGCATGTAATTACTGTCAATCCCCTTTTGTTCTTCTGCCAGGTAGACCGGCCCCACTTCATTAAAATAGAAAATTTGATTGGTGGGGTTGGAGGTATCTCTTATTACGAATGCGAAAGTGCTGCAGGAACCCCCCGTAGCGATGTCCCAGCCGGCTGGTTTCTTGATAGTAAAGAAGCCGCCATTATAATCTTCCAGCGACAGTTCTTCCTTACGGGGCGGCTCAGGAGGGACAGCAGGTTGTTGTGGGCCCTCGCCGGTAGTCCCTTTTGGCGTCTCAGGAATGCGGCATCCGCTAAGTACAAGAAGTATAAGTATTACCACTCCTGCAAGATATAGTAATCTCCTTTTTCTCATTCAAATCCTTCCTGTTTTACTATCGTTATCCTGATTTGGCTGTCTTTCTTGAAGTCCTGAGCACCTTCGGTCAATTTACGGTTGATGTCCCTCTTTAGTTGTTTTGTATCAAAGGGCTTGGTGATGTAAGGGACTCTGGTCCTGGAGAGGAAGCTTCTCGTGTCGGTCCCCATCACATCACCGGTGATGAAGACGATTCTCTTAGCCCAACTTGGGGTTGCGTCTTTAATATGCCTGTATAATTCGATGCCGCTCATATCTGGCAGCTTGATATCAAGCAGGATGAGGTTGTACCTCGTGCCCTTAATCCTTTCAAGGGCGTCACCGGCACTGGCAACCGTCTCCACCTCGTGTCCCTCACCGGTGAGCACACGCTTAATGAACCGGCAAATCGCCGGCTTATCATCCACCACCAGTATCCTGGCAGGAGCTACCTTCTTTACCTCCTCGGCGGGCTCGGCCATCTCCAGCTGCTTCTCTTCGGTGATAACGGGCAGCTCCACGATAAAGGTAGCCCCCTTACCCGGCTTACTTTTCGCATATATCCGGCCGTTATGCTCGGCAATTATTCCGTGGGAGAGGCTTAAGCCCAGCCCCGTCCCTTTACCTACCTCCCGGGTGGTAAAGAAGGGGTCAAATATCTTCTCCAGGTTTTCTTTGGCTATCCCGGGACCATCATCCTTAAAGGATATCCGGATGGTGCTGCCAACCGTCTCTGTCTTAACTGAGAGCTTACCCCCCTCATGGGCTAACTTCATCTCCGTCTCGGCGTTGATGATAAGGTTTAAGAGCACCTGCTGGAGCTGGCCGGCGTCAGCCATCGTCCGGGGAAGGTCGGGGGCAAGGTTAGTGGTGGCCTTGATATTGGAGGTCTCGAGTTCATAGGCCCGCAGCTCGAGGGTGGTCTTGATGATATCGTTGATATCAAGATAGGTCCGCTCCGGCTGGTACTGGCGGGCAAAGGCAAGGAGCCTCTTTATGATATCGGCTACCCGTTTGGCTCCATTGTGGATAATTCTGACATCTTCTTTAGCCTCTTCTGGGATATCCCTTTCCAGCACCAGGTCGGCGTAGCCGATGACGGCGGTGAGGGGGTTATTGATTTCGTGGGCGATGCCCGATGCCATCTCACCGACGGTGGCCAGGCGGCTTGCCACCTGCGCCTGCTGCTCCAGCTCCTTCTTTTCAGCCTCGGCCCGCTTACGCTCGGTAATATCTTCATAGGTTATTAATTGCCGTCCGCTGGACAGAGTAACGGGCCTGAACAGGATATCCTTTGCTGCCCCATCCTTACAGGTTATCGTGAAAGTGCAGGGCCGGAGTTCACCAATCCCTGCCTTTCTCAGGTCATCCAGCCAGTGGATGATGGCCTGCTGGCGGTATTCCGGGTTGGGGTATGCCTTCTCAAACCACTCCCTGCCGGTGGGAATATCTTTAAGGGTGTACCCGAACATGTCGGTGAACCTGGTATTAACATACTCGTAAGCGCCCTCTCTGCTTATAAGGCTTACCCCGAAGGGAATATTATTTACTAAGGTCCGGAGCTGTTCCTCCGCCCGCTTGCGTTCAGTAATGTCTCTTAAGACTTCAATAACACATACACTGCCGTCAGGGTTCAACAGTGGAGCGGCGGCTATGTCATACTCTCTATCTCCAACAACCTCGCTGTAGAGAATCCCATCTTTAGTACCACTCAGGTAGTGCTGGACAGGGCAGCTAGGAAACATCTCATCATTTTTAGGGAAACTCGGGCATCTGTCGCCAACTCTATTGCCGAACCTCTCTATTGCGACTTTATTCATGAACTCTACTGAATAGTCTGTGCTCACGATCACTACACAATCAGTCATGCTGTTTAACCACGTCTCTAAGTTTTGCCTAGCTCGTAAAGTATCACTATAAAGCTGTGCATTCTCCAACGCCATAGCCATTTGGCTACCCAATGTTCCAAGCAGTTGCTTGTCTTCAGCAGTGTAGATCTGCCCATTAGTTTTCGGGCCTAAAATAAGTATTGCAACCAGTTGGCCTGTTCTTGTCGTAATTGGAATAAGAAGCTCCGCCCTGATTTGGTTTAAGCCGTATCTTTCTTGACCAGTGAGAGCATGCAACTGGGGAACAAAGTCAAGGTCATGGTAGTAGACTATCTGATTAGCATGCTCTAACCATTTTACCAGTGCACCCTGGCTTCCCAAGGTAATTCCCGGTATAGGCACATTTTGGTTAACATGGGATATAGCTTTGAAATCACCGTATGGTGGAAGAGGTTCTAGAAGATAGACACTCGAGGTCCGGAGTGCTCCGGCAAGGAGGCTGACTACCTTGGAAGCCAGCCCGCTGGAATCTCGGATGCTATGAATGTCACGGCTAAAAGCATCTAACGCTTCCAGATAATCATATCTACCGCGGTAGAACCATCTGTCTACCTGCTTTTGAATTCCTATCCATAGCGGGGGCATCAGGATAGCTAAAGCGAAGGCAAGCAGAGAATAGGCCCATAAGGGAATCCTGCCTTCCTTAAAGAAAACAGTGGCTACAAAGAACATACACACGAAGGGAGCCGCACCCAGAATGCTGGCCAAGGCATAGGTGACACCTTGGCGGAAGGCGATTCGGATATCCAATAGTCTATGCCTGACAATGGCTACGGTAGTCAAAAAACAGAATAATATGTTGCCAATTATCAGCCCGGGGTATAAAGGCAGTCCAAGCACAGGTAGAATATCGAAGGACCCTCCAAGTATTAGGATAGCCAAGGCTATCATAATATAGGCATTACGATTTCGCTGCTCATCATATATTGAGGTTCGGTAAGCTCTAATAAAGTTAATAAGCGACATTATGATTAGAGAGTACTGCAATAAGAACCAAAAGGGCGCTGCTGTTCCAAAGATGGGGGCGTAGCCGTAGGGCATAACCTGCATACCGCTAAATACGAGGTCGGTTACACTCAAAGGCACGAACAGAAAGACTAGGAAATAGAGAATAAAAGGGACCCGACTGTGGAGTTTGATACCCGTATAGCGAACAGAAAAATGGTAGATCAATACTACCGTAATTGGGCCAAGTGGAATTAAAAATCTTTCCCAAAAGTAGGCATGCTCAATATCGGGACTGAAGCGCATGGCAAAAATAATGATTCCCCAGAAGCCTAGAGCTAAAAGAAAGAGGAAAAGCAAGCGATGTATGAAGCTGCGTGAGTTTCCTCGCAGCACAATTGCCGCCAGCACGAAGCTAAAAAGGGTCTGTACTAAAGGTATCAATATATAGGCATTCATAGTCGGCTATTGTGAGTTCTGTCTTTAACTCAGAAGTTCCTTAATGGCAGCGTCAGGAGCATTCATATGAGGTGGCTTGAGATGGGCGAGATCAGCCCCTACCCTCTGCCTTTCTTGGTAATATCGCTGGAAGCTTCCAGAGGGCAGTACCAGCACCTTCAATGGCCGGAAGCCAAGCATTTCCTCCAAATGTCTATAGTCACGATTTATGCTTGCTAGCTCTTGGTGGATCATGTTTTGTAACTGTTCGACCTCCATAGTCTGTTTTAGTTCAATATAGAGGCACAGAACCGGGTTATTATTCTCATATTCCTTGCGTGCAGACCAATCCTCGTGTTTTACTCCCGTGTTGAAAATCGCTTGCCAGATCGTCTTCTCGTCCAACCGGGTAAAACCAGCAATATCAATAAGATCATCAGCGCGGCTTTCAAAAACCATCTGTGGTATCCTGATACCGGCTTCCCTGTCCTCCAGCGCCGATATCTTGATAAGGTCACCCACCCGATATCTAAGAAATGGCATCCCATAGAAGCTGGTAATAATCACTTCGTATTTTTTCCCTGGCTCAACTTCATCAAGTAGCACAGTAGACGGCTGATATTCCTTTTCTTCTTGACTCTTAAGCCACTCTTCTTCAGGGACAAACTCTAGGAAACAACTCGAAGGCATAAATGTCATGCCCGTCTTTTTCCAGGCTTGGGTAGCAATCATTCCGCCCTCAGTGCAGGCATAGACCTCTAGCGGCTGTTTTCCCCAATAATAGACCAATTTATCCTTGTAAATGCTGGTATCCATTCCGTAACAGAGAAGCCCCTTTAAAGGCCACAAATCCTTCGGCAATATTGCTCTTCCTTCCCTCTTACTCCGTAAATAAGCCTGAATAAGACGCAACATGACGTGAGGGTTCAACATGTATCGGCTGAACTTTAGCTTACCCGAACTCTCGGTAAAGCTTTCTCCCATTTTGATAAGAACGCTGGTCATCGAGCCCAAGAAGTCCACCCCAGTTCTAAGTGCTATTTGAAAGCCGACTCGCATCCTGGTTTCGAAGTCCGATTTCTCGTACTTCTCTGGAGGGGGAATAACATATGAATCCAATAGCTGAGGGACAACATGAGCTATAATCCCTGTCAAATAAGGTGATGGAGGTGCGTTATGCAGCATCCTTATCCCGCTTTTGACATTGACTTCGCCCTTTGTCTCAGTACAGGCTAAGATGGTCAGAGTAATGCAGAAGGTACCGAACCTAAGTAATCCTCTCTCAGTATATGGCACCCACTTGAAGGTACCTCCTCTACCTGATGTGTGAGCCCAGATGTAAGGCTTGACTGCTAAAGCATCCTCATTTTTGCCACCGAGATAAGGAGCATAATCATTAAAAGTAGTTAAAGGAACAATTTTACGGAACTCGGCCACGGTTTGCGGCTTCTTTAGCATGAACTTCTTGGCTAAGGGACTATCATACACCAGATCAATCTGCTCCAATAGTAGCTGACGTTGTATTTCCATGAATTCATCAAGGGAAAGAGCCAAGAAGCCACAGTACTTCTGCCAAATCTTTTCTTGGTCCCCTAGCCGAAACAACTCATCCCTAGTTATCATGGTTGCCCCTCCTGGTAATTTTTCTGCAAAGTGATCCCCATTAGAAGGTATTGTTATTTGCAAAGACAAGCCAAATTCATCCGGTAGATCAACCTATGTTCGTCTGTGAAATATGCCTACTTCATATACTTGTGCCTATTATTTTGGAATTAATTTCCCTACTTCAATAATAGCTTGAGTAGTCGACTTCTCAAGGATGTAGCACAACGCACTCTATCGTTCCTTATAGCTTACATACATATAAACACCAGTAGTTATCAAGTCTCCTTAGTTCTGACTGTTTCGTTACCCAGCGCAGTGAACAATCCAACCTCTACAAAACCGGCAAAGTCCTTGTTAACCATAATGGGGTCTCATTGCACTGCTTTCAATACCAGTTGCCTCTCGGGGTTTGCTTCCCGCCTCTATGTGTGCAACTGTAGCATCCTGCTACAATAGCTGTCAAACTTAGCGTGGCAGTTCGTGACCTGTCAAGGTGAACAATTCGCCCTAATGTTACATGCGTATAGTAGTCTCGGTCACAAAGGCGCTTTAGTCAGCAGGATGGATATTCTCTACAAAGATTGGGCTCTCACTCAGGTTGATTGCCGAACTGTCTGTTTTTGTTTCCTTGCCATAACTATTGGTAACCATGACTGCTCCTGTTATCTCATCAGTAGGTTTGCCGGAACCCCACAAGACATAGATTGCTTTTCCTTCCACCATAAACCTATACTGTCCCTCAGCCAGCCTCTCGGCGGAGGTAAATGCATCCAGCTTCGAAGTCAGGGTCTCCAGGGCATAATAAGCCGGCCTCTTTTCGCCTTCCGAGTTAACTAAGGCGGATTGTTGAAATTCATCCGGGCCAAGGGGAGGGGCTTTAAAGCTAGTATAGAATATCTTGTCTACCCCCAGCGCAAAAGAGAGCACATAGCTTTTGATAAGAACACAACCATGCTCTTCCGGAGATACATTCTTACCATAGATGGTCATTCCTGTCCTGTGTTGAGCCTCGGTCACCCAGATCGGTTTGTTAATGCTGTATTCCGACAACAGCTCACTGAATTCAGGGACATTCAACTCTTCACTGGCGCCTATAGAATGGATATTGGCAATATCAAAATACTGACTCCCATTTTCAAAGACTGGTTTCCAGAAAGAGACCATCCAGGGTTCCATCCCGGCCATCCCCGCATGCAGCACCCTTGCCTCTGGGTCTGCCCCCTTTACAGCCTGGCAAGTGGCTTCCAAAATCTCAAGATAGTCCTCCGATGAGCCGTTGAAGAAGGTGTTGAAATCGCGCTGCATGCTCGGTTCGTTGCCGGCTTCCCAATGTTTGATAGGGAATTTCAGCCCTGGCATGTCATCTTCACTATCGCCGTCATATCTCTCTACCAGAGCGGAAACGAATCTTTTATAAGCATTCATATCGTGGGGTTTGCGTCGGCTTCTGCCCAGTTCATTTTCAAATACCAGCCCGCTGGGTCCCGCCCCTTCCCAGTTAACCTGGTCCCACTCGGCAAAAGGCCAGATTGTTGCCAGCGTGGCGAAACCATAACGCTGAGCTTCTTGAACATATCTATCTACTTCTCTCCAATCATATTTACCTTTTTCCTGCTCAATTCTGCCCCAGATAAAGGGACCAGGGTGAGGTCTATCCCACTTAACCCCCAATTTGCTCAGTTCCGCAGCATCGAAGCCAGCTCCAAGGAAGCCAAAGTGAGAAGCGAGAACTTCCTTTGGAATTGGCATTGTGGCGGGAGTTGGTGTTGGCGCCGGGGCAGGTACATTCGGTGTCTCGGCAGGTTCTGCACACGATATTATGAGAATAAGGGGAAGCACTGCCATCGCTACAAGGGCAACTAACTTGACTACTTTTACCTTTAATTCTCCCTTTACCATTATCATTCTAGTGTAGTGTCTCAACAACGGCTTTACACGGGCCAATTTTCTCCAAGATTTCGTCAACTTTCTTGGTCCAAACAAAAGGCTTAGGGTTCTGGTTGTTGACCCGGATGAATTCCTCAATGGCTGCAATTAAGTCAGGCACGTTCTTGAAGACACCTCTTCGAATTCGCTTGCGGGTAAGCTCTCCGAACCATCGCTCCACCAAGTTCAGCCAGGAGGAAGCTGTCGGCGTAAAGTGCAAGTGGAACCGAGGATGCTTTTGCAGCCACAACTTCACGTTGGGATGGTTATGTGTCCTATAGTTGTCCAGAATCAGGTGGAGATCCATCCCCTTTGGTGTCTCCCTATCAATTCTGCGCAGAAACTTGAGAACCTCCCCGTTGCGGTGTCTCGGATAACACGTACCTATCACTGTTCCGTCCAGCACATTAAGTGCCGCAAACAGACAAGTGGTTCCATTACGTTTATAGTCATGTGTCATTGTGCCACATCGCCCCTTTTTCATCGGCAGTCCCGGTTGCGTCCGATCCAGCGCTTGTATCTGCGATTTTTCATCCACGCATAGTACCAGGGCTTTATCCGGTGGGTTCAGATAGACTCCCACAACATCGGTAAGCTTCTCCACAAAGCGCTTGTCCCTGGACAATTTGAAGGTCTTAGTCCGATGGGGTTGTAATCCATGGGCATCCCAGATTCTCGCTACGCTCGCATGGCTTACCCCCAACTCCTTCGCCAGTGTTCGGGTGCTCCAGTGGGTAGCATCAGGCGGTGCCGTATGCAGTGTTGTCTCCACAACAGCCCTGATTTTCTCCGAATCCAAGCACCGACCACTAGGGCCATGCGGGGCATCCTTGGACAGACCAGAAGGACCCTGCTCCGCAAATCGCTTTCGCCAAAGGAGAATCGTTGGACGTGACGTGCCCAATTGCCGAGCAATAGCATTGTTAGACTTACCGTCCGTAGCCAACAAGCATATCTGCGACCGCAGCACTGTCCTTTGAGGTGTGGTCTTGGCACGAACCAAAGCTTCCAATGTTGTTTGCTGCTCCGTCGTCATTATCAAAGAATCTGCTGGTTTCCACATGATCTTAAGTATATCATATGGAACCATAATTGTAAAGGTATCACTGAGACACTACACTAGCTGCCAACCCAGGCTGTGAGGTCAGAGTTTCACACTTATTGACGTAGAACCTAGCGTATTGACCTCTTGACCTGAGGCAATGTCCCACAGCCGTACCCTACTATCTTCACTGCCAGAAGCCAAGACCTTCCCATCGGGGCTGAAAGCAAGACAAGTAACAGGTTCCCAGTGTGCTCCCAATGCACCTTTGACCCTTGTGTTCGTCTGTTCTGCAAGCCACCCAGCTACATTCTCTACAGGGGATTCGCCATATGCTGGGCCGGGCGCATGTTTTACAAATGGAGGTGGATAGCCTTTAAGTGTGAACTCTGTAATTACCTTGGCGTCTTTATATGAGAGCAACTTGACATCATAGTCAATTCGATAGGCAGGTTCACCATCAGTATAGGTAATCAAAATACGGGTAACTCTAACTCCATAAGTGGTATCATTATTGGAGGTAGGTCAATAGGATATGATAGGAAGGTAGCGATGAAGGCCCAATTGATTATCACGCATCCTGGCAGTGCACATTTTGATGAGGTGACAGCCGTCAGTCTGATTCTGGCCGTATATGCCGATACGGAATTCCGTATTGAGCGGCGCGAGCCCGTACCGGTGGAGTTGGATAATCCAGATGTGTGGGTGGTGGATATCGGTGATCGACATGAGCCGGAGAAGCATAATTTCGATCATCATCAGGACATGGACTGTCCGGCTGCCTTTGTCCTGGTGGCCGAATATTTAGGGCTTTTGGAGACTATGTCCGTCATGCCCTGGTGGCATTTCAAGGACAGTGTGGACCGCTTCGGTCCGGGCAAGAGCTCCATAAAATATCATGCCGGTGATGATCTCGTAAATCGGAATCCGGTGGAAATCTGGCTAATGGCTAGCTTCGCTTCCGAGCCGGAAGCATCTCTCCCGCTGCTTAAAGCTTTTGGCGCTCATGTCATTGAGGATGCCCGCATGCTTAAAAGCCAGATTGATTTTTGGAAAACCAGCTCCAGGCTGGTAATTGCGGGGGTGTCTGCCATGATCGGGGAGACGAGGGAATCCGCCGGGCTGGAGGAATTTCGCCGCCTGGATGAAAATCCGCCCGATATCGTCATTTCCCTGGACCGCCGCGATAAGGGCTGGCGTCTTTTCCGCTACGACGGAACACCTGTTGATTTTTCCCTGATTTCAGACCGCCCAGAGATTGCTTTCGCTCACAAAAGCGGATTCATGGCCAAAACCAAAGAGCGTCTGGCCATAGATGACCTCATCGTCCTGGTAAGCAAGGCTGTCACCGGTTTTTAATGTAGTGTATTGGGGTTGAAGTAGTAATGGAACAAAATAAGGACGCCACCCATTACGATCCTCAAATGTTGATTGAATTGGTGCGTATGCGGATGCCTTTCGGGAAATATAAAGATCGCATCCTTTGTGATCTGCCGGAACCTTACCTGGAATGGTTTTACCGGAAAGGTTTTCCTCCGGGGGAAATTGGCATACTATTGTCGGCTCTTTATGAAATTAAACTTAACGGATTAGAATATCTTCTGAAGCCAATCAGGGAAAAACAACCGTGAAGCAGGCTGGAATTTTAAATCGGCCATTTACGCCCCGACCTGTTTGATTATCATCTCAATATGTTTCTTGGTGCTTATCAGTTCTTCTTTCCTTGCCTTTGACAGCTTCTTGACCCTACTTTCCACACCCAGCGCCAAGCTTCTGCCCCCCAATCTTTTTTGGAAAACCAAAATCAGAGGCCCTCTGCCCCGAAGGTACTTTGCTCCCGCACCTCTGTTTTCCTGGTGCTCCGCAAACCGGCGTGCAACATCAGTCGTAATCCCTGTATACAAACTTCCATCGTGACATCTAACCAGATATAAGTGCCAATCCAACATAATCCTTGTTACTAAGTGCCTGCCCCGGGTTGTCCAGGAGGGGACGCCTCCAACCTCATCGAGAGAGAAATGCGTTTACGTTCCGGATCGATCGTGAGCACCATGACCGTAACCTTTTGATTGACACTGACTACATCAGCCGGTTTTTTTACAAATTTATCAGACAGTTCGCTGATGTGCACAAGCCCGTCCTGGTGCACGCCGATGTCAACAAAAGCTCCAAAATTGGTCACATTGGTTACGATTCCGGCCAGCTTCATTCCCGGAGTGAGCCGGTCAATCGTCCTTATGTCCGCGTCGAAATTGACCACCTCAAAATGTTCACGAGGATCACGTCCCGGCTTGGCCAGCTCCGCCATTATGTCCTGCAACGTCGGCAGCCCATACTTTCCCCCGGTGTAACTCTCCAGATTAATCCGGCGGCGCAGATCCTCACGGTGCATGAGGTCGGCCACCTTGCAGCCCATGTCCCTGGCCATGCGGTTTACGATATGATAGCTCTCCGGGTGCACGGCACTGGCATCGAGGGGATTCTCGGCATTATCAATACGAAGGAACCCAGCAGCTAGCTCAAACGCCTTCGGGCCAAGCCGTGGTACCTTCTTGAGGTCGTTGCGGCTGCGAAACGGGCCGTTCTCATTTCTGTGGGCGATAACGTTTTTGGCCAACGTGGGGCCAAGGCCCGAAACATAGGTGAGAAGCTGTTGACTGGCAGTATTTACTTTGACGCCGACCTCGTTTACACAGCTCATGACGGTTTCGTCGAGATTGCTCTTGAGCCTTCCCTGGTCGACATCATGCTGGTATTGCCCCACCCCTATGGATTTGGGGTCTATCTTTACCAGTTCTGCGAGAGGGTCCAGTAGCCTCCGCCCGATGGATACCGCGCCGCGCACGGTAATATCATGGTCAGGGAACTCTTCACGGGCGACGGCGGACGCAGAATAGATCGATGCGCCGCTTTCATTGACCATGATGATCGGCATTTTGTCCGGTAAACTCAGCCCGCGAATAAATTCTTCGGTTTCCCGGCTGGCCGTGCCGTTGCCGATGACGATAGCTTCAATGTGAAATCGTTGAATGAGATCGAGTATCGTTTGGCTGGCTTCCTGACTCCGCGCCGCCGACTGGTTCACGTAGATAACAGCATTGACTAAAAGTTTGCCCTGAGGATCCAGGCAGACCACCTTACAGCCGGTCCGATAACCGGGGTCGATGGCCAGTACAGCCCGCGGCCCCATTGGTGGAGCCATGAGCGTTTCACGCAGATTGCGCGCAAAGACACGGAGCGCCTCGTTATCGGCGCGCTCTTTAGCCTGCTGGCGGATATCAGTTTCAATAGAGGGTGCCAGTAACCTCGTATAGCTATCCTCTACAGCCAGAACCACCTGTGCCGAGGTGGCATCGGTACTTTTAACGAAGCGTCGGTGCAGAAATAACAGCGCTTTTTCTTGAGAAGGCCTTATTCTGAGTTTCAGGAACCCCTCGTTCTCGCCACGCAGCATAGCCAGCATCCGGTGACTGGGCACTCGGGCAACCGGCTCCTGCCAGTCAAAATAATTGCTATATTTGATACCTTCGCCTTCCTTACCTTTAGCTACGCTTGATTGAATGATGCCTTCCCGGTAAAAAAGCCTGCGTATGATCTGTCTTGCCTGGGTGTCTTCATTGACCCACTCGGCAATGATGTCACGCGCTCCGGCCAGGGCATCCTCGATCGAACCGACACCTTTCTCCATGTTCACGAACGCGAGAGCTTCGTGAGACGGATCATCAACCTCCTGAGCCAGTATCAGCTCGGCGAGAGGCTCAAGCCCTTTTTCTTTAGCCATGGTGGCCCGGGTGCGCCGTTTGGGGCGATAGGGAAGGTAAATATCCTCCAATGCGGTCAGGGTCGCCGCTGATTCGACGGCACTCTTTAACTCGGCGGTGAGTACATCCTGTTCCTCAAGGGATTTCAGAATCGCCTGGCGACGGCTTTCGAGCGCTGCCAGCCGTGCAAGGCTATCCCGTATTTCGCTAAGCACCACCTCGTCAAGTGACCCCGTTTTCTCCTTGCGATAGCGCGCAATGAATGGAATAGTTGCTCCCGCATCAAGCAGGGATCTGACAGCCTCTACTTGCTGGTGTGTGACTCCCGCCTGGTTGGCAATGGTCATGCCATGAGTTTCAAGCATTGCGTTTTTGTCTCCGGGTGGTTGATATTGATAATTGTACTACAGAGTTCCCGTGCTCTTAAAGCAAATGCTATATGGGGATATAAAAAGGTGCGCTTAATTTCATGCCTGAGGGCTAGGCGTGAAAGTATGGGGCAAAAATGAACGTTTTAGTCCGTGATTTAATAACACGCTAGAAAGTGCAATATGCCTACAGCCGGTACCTCTAACCCAGCACGCTATATCGCCGTTATTGTGACTTTGATGGATTCCGGGCTATCGAGCTCTTTGACTTGCTCTTTGGTTAAATAGATGGTCATTGGGTGGTCTTCTTTGTTCTCCTTGAATCTCCAAGTGCCTGGCGTCTCTTTCTCTTTGACAAGTACGGTTTCCATTTGTATTGTCTCCTTTCTTTTATTATGCCACTAACCCATGTAATTAGCTCACCTTATTAAGTTAGTATTACCAGGGTTGGATCCTTGTTCACTTCTTCATATAGCATAATCTGAGCTGTTGCTTGTAAGGTGCTAACTCAATTGAGCGCCGAGCTTGACTAAGACAGTAACGTTGTGGACAACACCGACCTAATTTGGCAAGACGATTTCGGCACCTAGTAGTTACTCATTGCAGGGATGGACAGTCCCCCGTACGCGTTTAATCTCGGCACCGCGACGCTTGCTCGTTAACCGACGTATCTTTGATGTCAGTGTCGGTCTTGTCTTGCGACGGATTTTTGGTCTTTGTGCTGCATTGCGAATCAACTCCACAAGCCGGTCAGTTGCATCTTCACGATTCCGTCCCTGGGTACGGAACCGTCGAGCGTCGATAATAAGTATGCCATCTTCGGTAATCCGGTTACCAGCCAGCGAAATGAGACGTTTCCGAACCTCCTCGGGCAAGGAGCGTGAGTTAGCCACATCAAAGCGAAGCTGTACAGTGGTGGCGACTTTGTTGACGTTCTGCCCGCCCGGTCCTGAGGCGCGAACAAAGTACTCTTGGATCTCGCTTTCGTCAATCGTGATGGTGCGGGTTATGTGAATCATGCCCCAAGTTTACACTCACGTCACTGGCTTAGGCAAGCTTGGAGAGAGGAGGCAACAACATTACGCTGCCAGTGACGGATGTTATCAGAGGTGAGCTCGACGCTTAGAGTATCAGGCGCTTTGGCAAGCCGGTCGAGGCTGGTTAAGGGCCAGAGGAGGGAGGGGTCAAGGGAAAGGCTGGAGCCTAGTGATGTGCGCCACTCTTTGAGGTGACTCAAACGCTGGACCTGCTCTTCGCTGGCGCGTACTGCCTTAATAGGGCGTGATCGGTGTATTGGTGGAGCAGTTATGCCGTTGCGTAGTGCCTGCTGGAGGCCCTGCCCGAACCGTTTCAACCCAGTTTGTCCAAGACCAGGTACCTCTGAGAGTGCCGCTTCGGGACTAGTGGCAAGAAAGATAAGGGTAGCGTCAGGTAGTACCATGAATAGTGGCCGATGCTGGCGTCGTGCTTCTTCTTCACGGAATAGAAAAAGACTCTGGAGGACAGCGAGTCCGCGTCCATCCAGGTATTTGGCCCCTTTAACGGAGAGGTATGCGGTCTCTAGATTCGGTGTGGTATATCGTACCTCTTCGATTCTGGTGCACTCTTCGGCAACCCACGCTGCCCGTCCCAAGGTTTGGAGTCGTTGGTCCAAGATCCCTCGTATGGCAATGAGGTAGCGGACGTCGTTAGCGGCATACTCAAGGGCCTCGGCGGAGAGTGGGCGTCGTCCCCAGTCAGCTCGTTGGAGTCGTTTGCTCTTATTAATGGTTATGCCCAGCAGATCTCTGGTGAGGGCTGCCAAGCCAAGCCGGGTAATGCCGGTGAAACGGGCGGCGATGCTGGTATCGAACAGGTTGTGGATATGAAGTCCACAATGCCGGTCAAGACTGCGGATATCGTAGTCCGCGGCGTGAGCGACTTTCTTGATGGAGACATCTGCCAGAACGTCTCGGAGAGGAGCGAGGTCATAAAGAGATATCGTATCGATGATGTAGACTTTATGAAGAGAGGCGATCTGAATGAGGCAGAGTTGCTCGGGGTAATGATGAAAGCTGTTGGATTCTGTATCAAGGGCGATGGTATGTGAGCCGACCATCTCACGAGCAGCGACACCGAGTTGAGCGGGCCGACTAACGATCTCGACAGGAAGCGGCAGTGAGCCGGTCAGGAGGCTAACTCCTCAACTCTCTGCTTCATACATCTCCTCTGGTATGGAAAGTTCGAGGGCACGTAGTCACGGTACTGTATCATCCTTCTCTGTCCAAATGCCATTTTAACCCCC
>Ga0265594_1000269_pt1 | contig 42616 bp, 33 predicted proteins | sample saktaG_11_FD_190147 | JGI IMG/M metagenome (GOLD analysis project Ga0265594, IMG submission 190147) | Saline water microbial communities from Sakinaw Lake, British Columbia, Canada - sak_2011_5_24_80m | ecosystem: Environmental > Aquatic > Non-marine Saline and Alkaline > Saline ... | reverse complement strand
CTTCTTTCAATGTCTGGAACCTATGCTCTTGAGGTTTACTCATTATGGCTTCGTCTTCTTCCTCTTCACTTTGTAGTATCTCGCTCTTGCCACCTTAAGATATTCATTTCTCGAATGAATATCCATCTTTTCCATAGCCCGACTTAGTCTCCTTTGAAGTATTAATACAGCCATACCTTAAGGATTTTTGGCTGCATTCCAGGTGCTAAGATCGGAAATTTGACTCTACTTGAGAAAAAAGAGTAATCTAATATGCGATGGAGGGATTGTGGTTATCAACTACAGTGGTTCTCCGCTTTTTTCTTGCTTTTTTATGCATAGGCCCGTTCCATCCCGAAACTGGCCCATGCTAATATAGGAGACAAGGCAATGCTCACAAAATAAATGGTGCTTCATTGAATATCAAATAGAAATAAACAAAGGAGATAGAAATGTCTATAAGGAAAAACTTGCTAGCACTAATTGGAACAGTGATATTACTGCTCAGCCTATCTGTCCCCATAATGCAATGTGCGCCGGCAGCGGAAGAAGAGGTGACTCCGCCCGCAGAGGAAGAGGTAACTCCTCCCGCAGAGGAAGAGGTAACTCCTCCAGCGGGGGAAATCAAATACGGTGGAAGGCTGAATATTGGTTTTACGGCAATGCTGCCTAGTTTAAGGCAAGCTCCCGGGGTAATGCACACGAATTGGGGTTGTCTTTGGGATCTTATAGTCTATGATAATTGGGCAGCTTATAACTTACCGCCTGACTACTATAAGTTCAATCCCGAATTCGTGCAGAGTTATGAAACATCGGAAGACGGTTTAACCTGGACACTGCACCTTGTTGAAGGCGCGACATGGCATGATGGCGTACCGGTTACAGCGGAGGATATCAAATTCAATTGCGAGGTTATCATCTCAACAGGGGGGGGTGACGTTGATTTTTGTGTGGATCACGTTGAAATCATTGATGATTATACAGCCAAAGTTGTCAATACCAGAGCCCTTACGACTGTCAATCCTCCTGGTTGGTGGAGCTGGAATCCCATACTTCCCAAGCACATTTTTGAGCCTTATAAAGATAATATAGAGTCATGTCCGAATGAGGAGAGCATTGGCTCTGGGCCATTTAAGCTAAAGGAGTTCAAATCAGGGGAATATATGTGGCTTGAGGCCTACGAAGATTACTGGGGAGGAAGACCATATGTAGATGAGGTGATTTTCAGGCTCTATCCCACTATGGAGACTCTGCTTATGGCGTTGGAGAAAGGCGAGATAGATGTGCTTGGAAACTCATATCTTCCGCCGTCTCTTGTTGAAGAGTTTGAGGCAAATCCAAACATGGCAGTTGAAGTGGTGCAGGGCATTACGATTTATGACCTGTGTTTTAATCTTCACAAAGATACACCGCTTCGGGACGTGAATATAAGAAAGGCTATTGCGTATGGCATAGACCGTGACAGGCTTATAGACATGGCGTTTATGGGATATGCAGTAAAAAACGATAGCTGGGTATATGCAGAAGACCCAATGCACAACCCCAATTTGCCTCAGTACGACTATAACCCTGAAAAAGCAAATGAAATGTTGGATACAGCTGGTTACCTGGATACTGATGGAGATGGAATCAGAAATGACCTTGCAACAGGGAAGAACCTTGCCCTTGAATTGATGTGCCCAGCGACAGACGTAGCTATAGTTAAGATGGGCACTTTGATTAAAGAGATGCTTCCTCTCATAGGTGTCGATGTTGATCTTGCAGTACTGGAGTCTGATACGTTTTTGAGTTTTATCTGGAATCCGCCGGCAGATGCATACGAAATGGCGCTTAGATATGTGGAACCATCTCCCGCTCCCTACTCAGATTGGATCTGGATTGAAGCCATGAGCTGGGGGTCTGGAGGAGATTGGTGGAATCCATCTTACTATGACAACCCTCACTTCAACGAGCTGGTTGCTTTACTGGGTACGGCACAAAGCATGGAGGAGCGGAAGGAATATATGTACGAGCTGCAGGAGATCCTGTCTGAGGATTTCCCTGAGGCTTTTCTACTCCGACCAGAAGCTATCTCTGTGTACAGAACTGATAAGTTTGAGGGCTGGGAAAACCAAGTAGGTGGCCCTGTATCGTGGTTTAACCCCTGGAGCATATCAAAGGTGCATCTAAAGTAAGCGTTGTTTTGAAAAGGAAACACTGCTGTAATAACCCAACGAAATGGATTATTACAGCAGTGTAGCTTATAATTAGTCGAAGGTAGCTCAAGCTAAAGGAGCAAAAATAGGGTCTCCATGAAACAAAAATCGTATCCTCAACCCATTGCGTGTCCACATAAGTTTTGCTACCCTCTAGCTGAGGTAGGTGCGCAAGGGGCCAGGTTGAGTAAAGGCGCAATTAAACAAAGGAAGTGGGTTAATATCGATGTTTCTTCTTTGCTTTATGCTTATGCACATAGGCTTGCTCTAGTTGGGAGCAGACCTATGTTGCTACGAAGGGAACCGCTATGGAGGTTTCTGAAAGAGGTGGGAAGAATCAAGGAAAAGGCGCTCAAGAAATACTGAGTAAAAATCAAAAAGGAGGTAAAAATGAATGCAAGGAAAAATCTATTGGGATTGATTGGAACAGTGATATTACTGCTCAGCCTATCTGTCCCAATAATGCAATGCGCGCCAGCAGCGGAAGAAGAGGTGGCTCCGCCCGCAGAGGGAGGAGACATACAATACGGTGGAAGGCTAAATGTTGGCTGGCTTAGTTGCGTAGAAGGGACAGCACTTGATGAGTCTATAGGCTATTTCCCAATGGCGTGGGTTTGGTGGCGGTTGGTCTACGACCGCGTAGGTCGCGAGGGAATACCCCCAGATTATATTCCTGAACCTCAACTAATTGTGGAATGGGAAACGGAGGATCGCAAAACTTGGACAGCTCACCTCCGGGAAGATGCCACGTTCCACGATGGTGTCCCTGTCACGGCAGAGGACATTGCTTTTACCCTCACGGATTTCTTTGAAGCAGAGCCACGTTGGCTTTACTCTGATGCAGATTGTGTGCCTGGATCTGTAAAAGTAATAGATGATCACACACTAGAGTTTACGCTAAAAACAGCATACGGTTCGGGGCGTTATTCTCCCTTGTGGGATGTACCAATAGTCCCCAAGCATATTTGGGAGCCTTATTTCGAGGCTGCTATTGAAAGCGGTGATCCTCCGGGTGAACATGGGTATGCAAATGAGGAATGTATCGGTTCTGGGCCATTCAAATTGAAGGAACTTAAATCTTCCGAATATATGTGGCTCGAAGCGCATGATGGTTATTATGACAGGCCATATGTAGATGAACTACTTTTCAAAGCTTATGGAAGTGCTGATGCTCTAAATATGGCTTTAAAGAACGGCGAAATCGATATGATTGGCTATGGCGGATGTTCGATGTTAGTCGTTGATGATCTCAAGGAAGAGGGCTTCGAACTCATAGCTTCTACAGGCGTTGACCAAAAGGTCTTATCGTTTAACCTGCACCAAGATACGCCATTGGGGCAAGATGTGAATGTCAGGAAAGCCGTAATGTATGGAATAGACAGAGACCGGATTATAAATATGGTATACCTTGGGTATGGAGAAACGATAGACAGTATTGTGTATGAAGAGATGCCAATACATAATCCGAACCTGCCACAATACGATTATGACCCTGACAAAGCAAACGGAATGTTGGATGCAGCTGGTTATATGGATACTGACGATGATGGAACTAGAAATGATCCCGCTACAGGAAAAAATCTTACCTTTGACCTGATAGTTGATGCAAGCAACATCGGAGATGTTAAAACAGCCACCATGATTAAGGAAAACCTTCAGAGCATAGGCATAGATATTACCGAGAAAACATTGGATATAGCCACTTTCGGTGCATTTCTCTATGCGCCAAAAGAGGATCTGTTTGATATTGCCATAACCATGATGGACCCCGGCCCAAATAATAGTTGGGTATGGGAGTGGTTTCGCAGCTACGAGGCGGGAGGTGAGCTATGGAATTCGTCTTATTACAATAACCCCGTGCTTGATGAACTCTTAGATAAAATGTATGCCGAATCAGATGAGGCTAAAAACACAGAGTATTGGTATGAAATGCAGGATTTCATGGCTGAGGACCTGCCGTACGGTACATTGTGGAGAGCCGATGTAATAGACCCTGTGAGCGATAAGTTCGAAGGTTATGTGCCAGCTATGGGAGGAATTTCATCCTGGACTAACCAATGGAGTTATCTAAAAGCGCATTTGAAATAAGTGCTGTTTTGAAGAGGAAACACCGCTGTAATATCCTGACGGAATGGATTATTACAGCGGTGTGACTTATAATTCTCAGAAGAAATTTGAGTGGACAGATAATTACATATACTCTTAACGGCAGTTATCAAATCCTATTTTCGTTGTTGCTGCACTCTATTAAAAAACAGGAGGATAATTAGATGAGTACCAAACGGAGAAATCAGCATTGCGTAACTCTTTATGACCCATCCAGGGCATACAATGGCTATACCATAGTCTGGGCTGAGGAAGGAAAAGATGCATGGCTCATCGACATGGAAGGGCATATCGTGCATCGCTGGAAAATGCCCGGTGGGGCGGGGTTGCATGGAGTGCTTTTGCCCAATGGCAACTTTCTTGCCTCAGTTCAAGTTTCAACCCACGAGGAATTGGGGTTAACACGAGAATTTTCTGGCTTAGGCGGTTTATTGCTGGAAGTGGATTGGGACGGCAACCTGGTATGGAAACACGAAGCTCCGTATCAAGAGCACGATTTTTACCGCCTCGATAATGGGAATACCCTTTACATCTCATGGGATCCGGAAGGTAACGTGCCCACTGATATCGCTGCTAAGATTAAAGGAGGCTTGCCCGGAACCGAGCATAAGGGAGTCATGTGGGGTGATGTCATTCGAGAAGTCAACCCGGCCGGCGAAGAAGTGTGGAAATGGTTTGCCTACGAACACCTTGACCCCGAGCTGGACGCCTTACGCCCATTGGAGTCGCGCGGACTTTATACCTGTTTGAACTCTGTGTTTGGATTGCCCAATGGAGATGTATTAATCAGCTCCCGCCATACCGATAGCATCTACATCATCGACAAAGCTACTGGCGACGTTAAGTGGAGATGGGGCCGTGGCAAGATCGCGCTCCAGCACGACGCCACCATGCTGGACAATGGCAACATTTTATTGTTCGATAATGGAGCACATCGAGAGGGGTTCGCACCAAACTACAGCCGCGCCATTGAAGTCAATCCGTCCACTAACAAGATCGTATGGGAATACAAAAGCGACCCTCCCAGTGACTTCTATAGTGCCATTATGGGTGGCTGCCAGCGTTTGCCAAATGGTAATACCTTGATATGCGAAGCTCTTATGGGACGAGTTTTCGAGGTAACATACGAAGGTGAGATGGTTTGGGAGTATATCCTTCCTTTCTATTGTTTCGGTGAAACTCCAGGCGAATACTACAGTGAATGGCTGAATGCGTTGTTTCGAGCGCACCGCTATGGTCCTGATTATGCAGGCCTGAAGGGGCGGGACTTAGAGCCTAAGAAATTCGACGTGGTAAACCGCATATATGGACCAGAATCTTTCAAAAAGGAAATCAAACCAGGCACACAACAAGCAAGCCAACAATCGGTTACCATACGTAAACCAGGCCTAACATATAATGGCTATACTCTTTTCTCTCCCCTTGGAGGCAAAGATGCCTGGCTGGTTGATATGCAGGGTAACGTGGCTCATCGCTGGAAAATGCCATGCCCGCCAGGACTGCATGGTGAACTTCTATCCAATGGTAATCTGCTCTATGCTGGACGCGTAAACGATGCTCCACTTCCAGACTTTGAAGGCGCTGGGGGGGTACTACTCGAGGTGGATTGGGATGGCAATACGATCTGGAAATACGAAGATAAGTATATGCACCATGGCTTCTACCGCATGAGAAATGGTAACACCATGATTTTCAAATGGGTGCCGGTGCCTGAGGACATCGCTGCTAAAGTCAACGGCGGCCTTGATGGAAGCGAGCTAAACGGGGTCATGTGGGCAGACGCTATTCAAGAAATTAACGCCAGGGGCAAAGTGGTGTGGGAATGGTTAGCATATGAACACCTCGATCCCGTGGCAAATTCCATTTGCCCTCTTTGCCCTCGAAGTGAATGGACGCATGCCAACGGTTGCAGTATCATGAACGACGGCAATATACTGGTTAGCTTTTCAAGGCTTCATAACCTTGCCATTATCGACAGGGTTAGCGGTAAGATTAAGTGGATGTGGGGACATGGCGAGATAGCACATCAAAATAACCCTACATTCCTGACAAATGGCAATATCCTGCTACTGGACAACGGTTTGCACTGTGATAACTATTCTATGGCCTTTTCTCGCGCACTGGAGATAAACCCAGACAATAACGAGATGGTGTGGGAATATGAGGACAAGCTCCGCGCCAACTTCTATTCTTCGATTATGGGCAGTTGCCAACGTTTGCCCAATGGGAATACATTAGTCTGCGAGACCACTACAGGACGGATTTTCGAGATAACTTCTGGACACGATATAGTATGGGAATTCACCAGCCCCCTCTTCTATCAATCCCATGCTTACGGCCGGAACAATTATGTTGCGAGGGCATATCGTTATGGGCCCGATTATGCAGGATTAAGGGGAGCTAAGCTCGAACCTTCTGTGACCAGACTGGACAAGTATGTTAAGGAGGCGATATGCAAAAAATAGTGGTACTAGGAATAGATGGTTTTGACCCTCAACTGGTTCGGCAATGGATAAATGAGATGCCAAACCTCAAGGAAATGCAGGGAAAAGGCTTGTGGGGGGCTATGAAAAGTACTGTGCCTCCTGCTGCAGCATGCGCCTGGACTTGCGTACAATGTGGACGTAACCCAGGTTCCTATGGCTTCTGGGATTACACCTACAGGGATCATTTTTCTTATGGCGAGCCAAAATTGGCCAGCTCTGTAGTTAAGGATGAAAGAGTTGATTGCTTGCATAAAATACTTCCCAAATTGGCTCAGAGGGTGGCTTTGATTAATGTGCCAGCTAGCTGGCCGCCTTCCAGAATTCCCGCAGGGTACTGCATCTCAAGCTCTACGACAGCAAGCCTGGACCGCGGCTTTACCTGGCCAGAGAGCCTCAAAGACGAAATTCACAACCTGGTTGGGGAATATATTACCACTGCTTTTGAAAAAGGTGTCGACTACGGCAAGATGGATAAAGAGGCTGCACTAAAACATATCTACGATATGGACACACAACGATTCACACTATTGAAACATTTCATTCATCAGAAGAAGTGTGATTATACTTTCGCAGTGGCCACTGGTCTGGATGCGGCCTCTCGTTTGTTCTATCACTACTCCGACGAAAAACATCGACGATATGACCCTGATTCACGTTATGAGAATGTGTTACGTGAATATTACACATGGATTGACAAAAATATTGGAGACATCTGGAAATCGTTGGATAACAACACAACACTTTTTATTCATAGTGCCTATGGCACGCAGAGACTTGATGGGCAAATCAACCTTAATGAGTGGTTAGTTCAGGAGGGATATATAAGCCTTGATGAATACCCATCGGAACCGACTGCGTTCAAGGACTTGAAGGTGAATTGGGCGCAAACGAAAGCTTGGGCTACAGGCTATACAGGCCAGATATACATAAACCTCAGGGGTAGAGAAGCCCAAGGAGCCGTCAAGCCCGATCGCTATGATGAGCTATTGGACGAATTGACTGCCAGGATACGACATATCCCTGATGAGTATAGCAAGGCTCTCAATATCCAGGTATTCAGGCGTGAGGATATACACTTTGGCACCTGCGCACAATATGGCCCCGATATGTTCATCAACTTCGATGAGTGCCGCTGGAAGACTAGCGAAATGGTAGGCTACGGTAAAGGAAAGATACATTCACATGATACTCCGTATGGGGTTGATGATGCAGGAAGTGGAATGTATGGGTATTTCTGTATAACAGGTCCTCGCGTGCCAAAAAAGGGGAAGATGGAAGGAGTTTCGGTACTCAATAGTGCGCCGACAGTGCTGGATGTCCTGGGTTTGGGAATTCAGGAGGATATGGAATGCCCGTCTTTGTTGGATATGATAAAGGAGGACAAAGCACCGATAGCACATGACACAGAAGAAAAGGTGCAGTCCCGACTCTCGGCTTTGGGTTATTGACAGTAGAAGCAAAATTTTCAATGGACAGAATAGCTTAATACAGATAAAAGAACTGCTATGCGGGTAATAACCGCTTGAAGCCTGAGCAGTCTGGCCTGACCTCCTTTAAGAACATTAACCAGGCCATATTTTGGGTACCTTCGGCCCGATTTTGGGTGATTCAATTCGCCCTTAAGGATAGCCCAGAGATAGAAAGATTCAACCAGTCACTGAAGTGAGTACGAATTGCTCCACCACTCTAAGCTATCTTTAGACCATGAAGAATTAAGTCTCCGGCTGGCCGAGTGCCTTATTGAATATGACTTCACCTATGGCCAGCCGGCAGAATTTTATAAGTTAATTTTGAGTTAGAATGATAGTCTGCTCTCTCAGCGCTTCAACGGCTTTGTTTATTCAGCCACTCAGGTACGCCTGAGACTACTCTGCGCTCTATTCCTTTGGGTGGCCTTGAGATGCCCCAGAAAAATGTTCCTGGTACCTTGCCTGTGTTCTTCACTGAATATTTCCATCCCACTGACCAATATCCCATGTCTCCAGCTTTCAAGAATAATTTGTTTGCTGTACCATTCTGTAGTTTAAGCGCATCCTTACCCCAGTACATTGTAAATTCCCCTGCTAAAATATAGTAAAATTCATGGCAAGGGCCATAGTATTCGTCTGCAGTTCCATCGTCTTTAGCTTCCAAAGTGAAAACAGTTGTTTGTGTGCCTGGTGGCATGAAATACAGGCCAACACCACCAACTCCTTCAGCTTCCGCTATTCTAGTGATACGAACACCAGGCACTAGACGATCCATACCATGTACCATATCATTTAGCGTGTACACCTTCGGTTCAACTAATGAATTATCCATTCTATTTCTTACTCCTCCTTATTATATTTATTGGTCACTTGCATATCATAATTTCTTGCGGGATATCGTTAAGCCTCTCAGCTCCTGTTTTGGTAACAACGAACTCATCTTCTATCTGAAATGAACCGAGGTCGGGAACAAAGACCTGAGGTTCTATTGAGATGACCGTATTTTCCTTTAATACGCTGTCTCGATAAGCGCTGTTATGAGTTATCTTGTGATAGCCTATAAACGGCCACTCGTGTACTTCAAGGCCTACTCCATGACCTCCTCCCCAACCCTTCTTCTCTGGCCAGGCTTCCATATAGACTTTGCGTACTGCTTTGTCAACATCAGATGCTAAGGTGCCTTCACTTGCAGCTTTCCTACCAGCTTCCTGTGATTGTTTCAGTATCTCGAAAACATCTTTCTGTGCCTGACTGGGCTGACCTAATAAAAAAGGCCTTGAGATATCACAACAATAACCAGCATACATAGTGCCAAAATCCAAAAGGAACCTATCACCTTGCTGCAGGCATCTCTTGCCACATTTCCACCACCATGCAAGATATTTTGAATCTAACCCAGAGTTGGCCATCGTATAATGAGGGAAAAATTCAGAGCCGGCAATGCGGCATACTCGCTCGATCTCCGAAGTGATTTCCAGGTCCAGTATTCCCGGCTTAGCGAATTTTACTGCCGCCTCTATCCCCTTTTTTGCGATACTAGATGCCTGGCGGATACACTGAAGCTCCCAATCAGACTTGACAATTCGTTCATTCTCAATAATGTCCGAAACTGGCTCTATTTCCAATTCTTCCTGGAAATGAGCATATAATGCAGGACCCATAGAGTACTCCCCTACTATACCGACTTTCGGCTTACTCAGACCTATTGACTTCAGATATTGTTTCACAGTATCTACATGGTCTATTGATAATCTGATATTTTTTATCCATGTACAATCAGAAGCGAAATGCTGTGCTTCGTCAATTTCTAGTAAAGCGTCAAATTTCTCATCCTGAGGCAATACCATCATTGTGTCCCCAAAGTAAGGCTCGTAGCCAGACATGTACATTACATGTCCCCTTTGACCAAAGCGAAGGCTGCCAGGGTTTGAGAAAATCACCAGCACATCAAGTCCTCGTTCCTTCATTTGCAACCGAACATTCTTCAGCCTCTTAGAAAACTCGGTTTGTGGCGGTATTGGCGGAGCTGTTTTCATATTATCCATTTCTATCTCCTTTCTTAGATTCTATCCAGTGTTTCCCAAAAGTTTGTTACCTCATAGGCATCACCTTCCTTTTTATTATTGGGCACACAGAACTCCAGTTCCGGCGCTATACGGGATGGGGATGGATTACTCGCTGACCATAAAGGCCTACTGCTATCCCCATCGGTTGCTCTCTACACATAATTCCCTCATTCAATTTTCCACTCTCCCCTTATACCAACATGGGCCCGTTCTGGTCAAGAACGAGTCCATGTATTAAGAGAAGAAATGAGAAAAAGAGGAAACTTCATATATTCATTAGCCCATTTTATCTAATTGATCCTCACAACAATTTACCACCGCTTTTCATTCTATAAGTGTCTCAAATCTATGTCAAATCCCAGTCTCTTTCAATCCAAAATGAACCTGCTCAATATATTCATATATTCACCAAGGGATATAACTCTTCCTCATTACTTCCATATATTCACCCATTGAGTGCATATTCATTCTCTCCATAGCATGGCTTGACCTCCTTTAAGAGCCTTCAGTTCGAGGGATTGACGGTTAGTAAGGAGAAATAGTACTATGATGCAGTTATGAGGATAGAAGCTATACCCCCTGCTGCACGGTATGACGTAGAAGTATCTCGACTGCTGGATTTGGAAGCGAAAAGACAAGCGGATACTATAGACCTCATCGCCTCCGAAAATCATGTTAGCGGTGCCATCCTTAAAACTCAGGGGAGCTCTGCGACTGACAAATATGCTGAAGGATACCCTGGGCGCCGTTGGTACAGCGGATGTACTTACATGGATGCAATTGAAAACCTGGCTATTTCAAGAGCTAAAAAATTATTTAATGCCGAGCATGCTAACGTTCAACCGCATAGTGGTAGCCAGGCTAACATGGCTGTTTATTTAGCCCTGCTGGAGCATGGTGATGTTGTTATGGGCTTGAACCTCAGCCATGGAGGCCATCTTACTCATGGTGCGCAGGTTAATTTTTCAGGAAAGTGGTACAAATTTGTTTCTTATGGTGTCGACCCCAAAACCGAGATGCTTGATTATGATGAAATAGAAAGATTAGCTTTGGAACACAAGCCAAAGCTAATGGTGGCTGGGGCGAGTGCCTACTCGCGAACTATTGATTTTGAGAGATTCCGTTATATAGCTGATAAGGTGGATGCCAAATTGTTGGTTGATATGGCTCATATAGCTGGAATAGTGGCTGCTGGACTTCATCCCAGTCCCCTGCCGCATGCACATGTGGTTACTTCCACTACCCAAAAAACTCTGCGGGGTCCCCGAGGTGGCTTCATTTTGTGTCGTGAAGAGCTAGCCTCAGCTATTGATGCTGCTGTTTTCCCAGGCGTACAAGGTGGCCCTTTAATGCACAGTATTGCTGCTAAAGCTATATGCTTTTTTGAGGCTGCCCAACCTGAATTTGTAAATTATCAACAATCAGTGTTAAGAAACGCTCGTGCTTTGGCTTCCAAACTTCAGGAATATGGATTGCGTCTGGTTTCTGGTGGCACAGATAACCATCTTGTTCTTGCCGATCTTTCTTCCATGGGAATAAATGGTAAAGAAGCTGAAGAAATGCTGGAAGCGGTTGGGATATTAGTAAACAACGAAAATATTCCTTTTGATCCCAAGCCACCTTATATTGCTAGTGGTATTCGCTTAGGTACACCTGCAGTAACCACAAGGGGATTTGGCGTGGAGGAAATGCAGCGAGTCGCCTCTCTTATTTTTGAGGTTCTACATCACCCTGGGGATAAACTCGTTTCGAAACAGGTGCGTGAAGAGGTAAAAAGGATGTGCCGGTGTTTCCCTATACGTAGAGAGGTATAGGGACGTTTTTGCTTTGAGACGATAATTCATATCGACAACTTATCGATTTGATATTTTCCTTTGCTATTTACCTATCAAGGGAACTTTTTGGTTAGCAAACTGATGACAAGCGTTTTCTATGGCTGGGTGATAGTAGCTGGAGTTTCTGTTATTTTATCGTTGCAGTGGGGTTGTATTGATAGCTATGGCATTTTCCTCACAGAGCTGCACAGTGATTTGGGTTGGACGAAAACAGCAATTTCTGGAGCCTATTCCTTGTTTTCTATTATAAGTTGTTCTCTTTCCATTGTAACGGGAAGGCTAAATGACAGATATGGACCCAGATTAATTCTCATGATTTCTATCATCGTTATGGGCACAGGCTATATTCTAATGTCTACGCTTAGTGCGCTTTGGCAGCTATATGTTTTCTACGGGGTTATAGCAGCTATTGGGACAAGTTTTGGCTGGGTGCCAGCGATTTCAACAGTATCTCGCTGGTTTGCACGGAAAAGAGGTATGGCTTTGGGAATCGCACAGGCTGGGGCAGGGATAGGGTCATTCATCATACCACCTCTTTCTCAATTTCTTATCCTCAAATTCGGCTGGCGTGTCTCCTATTTAATTCTGTCTGGCTTTCTTTTCGTCATGGGTATTCCTGCTTCCAGATTGATGAGGCTTAATCCATCGAAGAAAGGGCTTTATCCTGATGGGATGGAAGAGAGTATAGAGAACAAAGAGAGTGCTAATTCTATGCCTAGCGTAGTAGATTTTTCCTTTCGACAGGCACTCAGAACAAGACAGTTTTGGTTGTTGTTTATGATGTATGCTATCGCTGCTTTGCCTATTGGCATGTTGGTTCATTTAAAAGCGTATATGCTTGAGTTTGGTATCTCAGAAATGACTGCTGCCACTGTTATTGGTATTAGAAGTGCAGCTTTTGTAGTGGGTGCGCTAGTAATAAGCAAACTCTCGGATAGAATTGGGAAGAGAGTGCCTTTCTTTATTTGCTTCTTTGTAATGGCAGCAATGATGTTGTGGCTTATAAGAGCAACGCAGCCATGGGAATTCTATTTGTTTTCTATTATTTCTGGCTTTAGCTGGGGGAATATTGTATTATTCCCTGCAATAGCTGCTGACTGGTTTGGAACGAAATTTCATGGTAGCATTTATGGAGCGTTTGAGATGGGTTTTGGCATTGCAGCAGGAATTGCTCCATTATTAGCTGGCTATATTTTCGATACTAGGGGAAGTTACGAACTGGCTATCATCATCATGGCAACAGCGCTTTTTATAGCTATGGGGCTGTCTTGCGTAATTAGCTCACCTCAAGAGCAAGCTGGATTCAGGTAGAGGGAAGCAAAGTTAGTTTTATTTTGTGTCTTAAAAAACCGATCTTGACGAACCCCGTTGTAGTATTTTTCGGAAGGTAATATGGCTGATAAATCAAGAAAGGGAATTTTCTATGGTTGGGTAATAGTGGCTGCGGCTTCCTTGATTATAGCATTGGTGTGGGGTTCTGATGAAACTTACGTCATTTTCCTCCCCGAATTGTGCCAGGAGTTGGGCTGGACAAGAACAGTTGTATCTGGAGCATACTCCCTGGGTTTTATTATAGCGACTGTTTTAGGCATAGCGGCAGGAAGGTTGAATGATAGGCACGGCCCTAAATTAATGCTCATAATTTGTATTGTTATCTCAAGTTTGGGCTTTGCACTGATGTATACAATGGAGGCTACTTGGCAGCTTTATTTATTTTATGGGGTTATAGCGAACGTTGGAATGGGCTTTGCCTGGGTGCCAGCGATTTCAACAGTAACCCACTGGTTTGTAAAGAAAAGGGGAATGGCTTTGGGAATTGCGGAAGCTGGGATAGGGGTAGGGCTATTTATCATGCCACCATTTATTCAATTTATTATGATTAGATTCGGCTGGCGCATCTCTTACCTGATCTTATCTGGCCTCCTTTTAGTTATAGGTCTTCCTGTCTCCACGTTGATGAGACTCGATCCATCAGAGAAAGGACTTTATCCTGATGGTGTTGAAGAGAGTATAGGGAACAAAGAGAATAATGATTTCACATCTAGCACTGCCGATTTTACGTTTAGGCAGGCAATTGGGACGAATCAGTTTTGGCGCTTGTTTGTAATTAACACTGTTTATTCTTTACGCATCGGCATCGCAATTCACTTAAAAGCATATATGATTGGTTTTGGTATCCCGGAAATGGTTGCCGCTACGGGCATTGGCCTTCGTAGTGGAGCTTACACGGTAGGTGCAATAGTAATAAGCAGACTCTCAGATAGAATCGGAAGGAAAATACCTTTCATTGTTTCTTTCTTCATAATGGCGGCGATGATGTTGTGGCTTACGAAGGCAAGACAGCCATGGGAATTTTATTTGTATTTTGCTATTGCTGGTTTTAGCGCGGGAAGTTTTGTATTATTCCCAGCAGTAATTGGCGATTGGTTTGGATTGAAATTTCATGGTAGCATTCTCGGCTTGTTAGATTTAGGAACTGGAATTGGTGCTGCAGTCGGTCCATTATTGGCTGGGTATATTTTTGATTCCAGAGGAAGCTATGAATTAGCCATCATAATCACGGCAATAGCACTTTTCATAGGAGCGGGTTTGTCTTTCTTTATCGAAGCGCCCCCTAAAAGCGAGTTAATTTGAGCAAGAGAAAACAGGGGCAGATATATATATTGCGTGGAGAAATCTCAACATCAGACACCGCCCTTACGTTTTTTACTAGAGGAAACACAATTAGCAAGGAGGAAATATGATTGGCAAGACAAAAACAAGCATTTTCTATGGTTGGGTAATAGTGGCTGCTGGCTTCGTGATACTGATGATAGCGTGGGGGCTACTGTACTCTTACGGTGTTTTCTTCGAAAATTTATCTAAGGAATTTGGATGGTCAAGAACTATGGTATCAGGAGCCTATTCGGTTTTTATGGTGCTCCATTGCGCTCTCTATCCTGTGGTGGGAATGTTAAATGACAAATATGGACCACGAAAATCGTCGCTATTCTGTGCTATTCTCATGAGTAGTGGCTTTGCATTGATGTCTTATATTAGTGCTCCGTGGCAGCTTTATGCGCTCTACGGTGTTGTAATAGGGAGTGGGATAAGCTTCGTATATATACCTATTACTTCCACAGTAACGCATTGGTTTGAGAAAAGAAGAGGAATGGCATTGGGAATCGTTACTGCGGGGGTAGGCATGGGCACAATGACTTTGTTGCCTTTTGCCCAGTTCCTGATTTCTAATTTTGGCTGGCGCAGCTCCTATTTAATCATAGCTATCTTTCCACTTATCATAATTCTGCCTGTCTCTCGCTTGCTAAGGCTAAATCCTTCAGAAAAAGGGCTTCTTCCTTATGGATCAGGGGAAATAGCCAGTAACAGAACTGATAATTCTCTGGCCAGCACGAGGAATTTCACTCTCCGCGAGGCAGTTAAAGAAAGAAATTTCTGGATTCTTTTCACAATTGGTGCCTTTAGTTTCTTGGCTGTTCAGCTTATTATGGTTCATTTGAAAACAAACATTACTGATGTTGGGATTTCGCCAATGACTGCAGCTACCATTCTTGGTACGGTGGGAGGAGCTAGCCTTCTAGGTAGAATAGCAGTAGGCGGCGCCTCAGATAGGATAGGTAGAAAGCAAGCTTATTTCATTGCTCTGTTTTTAATGGCCATAATGATGGTGTGGTTGCTCGAAGCAAGGCAGCCCTGGCAATTTTTCGTCTTTTCTGCCATTTTTGGCTTTGGCTATGGTGGATGTGTTCCATTGCCTGCGGCTATGATTGGAGATTGGTTTGGTGCGGAATCGCATGGCCGTATTCTCGGAGTTTTATCTCTGTCAGGAATGGTCGCAGGAATTGGGCCGATAATAGCTGGTTATATTTACGATGTTAAAGGGAGTTACGATCTAGCTTTTATTATAGCAGCAGTAATGCTTTTTATGGCTATGTGTTTATCTCTTGCAATTAAAGCACCACATGGCCCAAAAATAACGCTAGCAGAGCGCTTCTTCTAGATTTGCCTTGCTTTTCAGATATGGTTGACTTTAAGAAACAGCGATAGCCTCGTGCTATAATTAATTTAATATTTCTGTATTTGGGAGGAGTTAAAAACAATGGATGAACTCAAGGTGTTTACAGGCAATGCTCACCCTACTTTAGCCCGTGGAATATGTGATTACCTTGGTATACCTCTTGGTAAAGCCGATGTTTTCGAATTTAGCAATGAAAATATTTTTGTTCGCATCTTAGAAAATGTTCGTCAGCGAGATGTTTTTGTTATACAACCAATTTGCTCTCCGGTTAGTAAAAGTTTGTTTGAACTTCTTATCATGATAGATGCTTTTAAACGAGCTTCAGCAGGGCGAGTCACTGCGGTTATACCTTATTATGCCTATGGACGTACTGACAAGAAAGACCAGCCTCGAGTACCTATCACTGCTCGCTTAATTGCTGACCTGATTACTACTGCGGGGGCTAATAGATTGCTTACTGTGGATCTCCATGCTCCTCAAATCCAGGGATTTTTCACTATACCAGTTGATGAATTGACTGCTTTTTCTATCCTGAGCCAATACTTTAAGGAAAAAGCTCTAAATAATCTGGTGGTGGTTGCTACAGATATTGGCATCTCTAAGCGAGCTCGTGATGTAGCTGCTAGCCTGGGAAGCCCTCTGGCCATCATCGAAAAGAGGCGCTTGGGGAATACCGACACTACTGAAACTACCAATATTATCGGCGAAGTTCAAGGGATGCGTATATTGACCGTTGATGATGAGATCGATACTGCTGGCTCTTTAATTGGCGCAGCAAATTCCCTTATGGAGCATGGCGCTACAGAGATTTATAGTTGTTGCATTCACCCCGTATTCTCAGGGTTAGCCTTGCAGAGAATAGCCTCCAGTCCGATAAAAGAAGTGGTGGTTGTTGATACAATCCCTGTTACCAACGGTAAAAAACTGGATAAGATTACTGTTTTGCCGATAGCTTCGCTTGTTGGCGAAGCTATCCATCGTATTCACACCGGCTTATCTATAGGAGCCATGTTTGAGTAAAAATTGCTAAATGCAAAGGGGGAGCAAATAGTAAGGCTTATTTAGTTTTTTGCGAAGTAAAAATGTTTAAGTGGTTGAGTGGAATAGCTGGCTCCAATGAGAAGGAACTAAAACGTCTCCGACCTTCGGTCGACCGCATAAATTCATTGGAACCTGAATTTGAGAATCTCACTGGTAGCGAGCTTCAGGCTAAAACCGATGAGTTTAGAGGTCGACTAAGTGGTGGCGAAGCTCTAGACGAAATCTTACCCCAGGCTTACGCGGTAGTGAGAGAAGCAGCCAAGCGAACTATTGGACAGAGACATTTTGATGTTCAGCTAACGGGTGGCATTGTTCTTCACCAGGGTAAAATAGCTGAGATGAAGACAGGTGAAGGGAAAACTTTAGTGGCTACCCTACCTCTCTATCTAAATGCTCTTAGTGGAAAAGGTTGCCACCTCGTTACCGTTAATGATTATCTCGCCAGGCGTGATTGCCATTGGATGGGCTCTATTTATCATGCTTTAGGAATAAGCGTGGCATGTATTAATCCCCAGAAAGGCTCAGACCAACCAGCCCCCTCGTATATTTATGACCCTACTTATAATTCGGAGGATGAGAGATGGAATTTCCTCCGCCCTATCACCCGCCGACAGGCTTATGAAGCAGACATAACATATGGTACAAACAACGAATTTGGTTTTGATTATCTCAGGGATAATATGGTTCTAGACTTATCACAGTGTGTTCAACGCCCGCTTAACTATGCCATTGTTGATGAAGTGGATAACATCCTGATTGATGAAGCTCGCACTCCATTAATCATAAGTGGTCCTGCGGAGGAAGCAACTCAGGAATATCATATCTTTGCTCAACTGGCTTCCCACCTTAGCAGGGATGAGGATTACACCATTGATGAGAGGACACGTACTGTCAGCCTCACTGATAGTGGTAACACCAGGGCGGAGAACATGCTAAGGAAGGAAGGTTTGCTTAAAGCGCCCAGCCTTTATGACCCCTCCAATTATTTTCTCACGCAATATTTGAACAATGCGCTCAAGGCGCATGTTTTGTTTAAGAAAGATCGTAACTATGTGGTTAAGAATGGGCAAGTTATCATTGTGGATGAATTCACTGGCAGATTAATGTTCGGGCGAAGATACTCTGAGGGATTACACCAGGCTATTGAAGCCAAAGAAGAAGTGAAGATTCAACGCGAAAGTACTACCTTGGCCACTATCACCTTTCAGAATTATTTCCGCATGTATCAAAAATTGTCTGGTATGACCGGGACTGCTGCCACTGAAGCTGAGGAGTTTCATAAGATTTATAAATTGGAAGTAGTGACCATACCTACAAACAAAACGCTAGCTCGCACTGAATATACTGATCAGATTTACAAAGATGAGAAGGCTAAGTTTGCCGCGGTAGTCCGGGAAATTGAGCAGTTGCACGCGCAGAAGAGGCCAGTTCTTATAGGCACAGTGTCTATTGATAAATCAGTGGAATTAAGTGACTTGTTAAAAAGAAAAGGCATATCGCATCAAGTATTGAATGCCAAGAACCATGAAAAGGAGGCAGTAATAATTGCCCAGGCCGGGCGTATAGGAGCGGTAACCGTGGCTACTAATATGGCAGGGCGTGGCGTGGACATCATCCTTGGTGGCAATCCTGAGGGGCGCGATTTCGAAGAATGGGAAAGGGAGCACAATAAAGTAATTGAGCTTGGTGGGCTTTACATTATTGGCACTGAACATCACGAAGCCAGACGTATTGATAATCAGCTTCGTGGGCGAGCAGGAAGACAGGGCGACCCTGGCAGTTCGCGTTTTTACGCTTCCTTAGAGGATGAAATCCTCCGCCGCTTTGGCGGCGACCGTGTTAAAGGATTTATGCAATGGGCTGGAATGGATGAGAATTCCCCTATTGAGCATCCCATGATAACTAAAGCTATAACGAATGCTCAGATGCAGACAGAAGGCTATCATTTTGATATGCGTAAGCATCTTGTGGAATATGATGACGTAATTAACACGCACCGTGAGATAATTTACGCTGAGAGAAAGAAAATTTTGAGTGGTGCTGACCTCAAGGCGAACATAACGTCTATGCTCGAGGATGAAATTCAAGGTGTGATAGATGCTCATTTTGACCGTAGCCTGAGCGAATTGGACTTAGCAGGTTTGCTTGAAGACATTTCCCATATTTTCCCCCTACCACCACAATTCAAGGGGGATGGTCTTTCAGGGCTCAACGATAAACAAATCTCAGAGAAATTGAGTCGTTACAGTATTGAATTTTATAATCAGCGAGAGCATGAGATGGGCGCTGATAGTATGCGCATAGTAGAGAGGTTGGTGATGCTCCGTGTCGTCGATGGACTATGGAAAGGACATCTTACCGCCATGGAGCACATGCGGCAGGGAATAGGTTTACGCGCTGCTGGCCAGCAAGACCCGCTGGTGGTATATAAGAAAGAGGGGCGCATTCTTTTCGATGCTCTTTTGGCTAGCATTCAACATGACGTTGTCCACAGTATTTACCATGTTGGCATTAAGAAAGAACCATTGCACAAAAAAGAAGCTGTGGTAGTCGGTAGGAAGGTAGCAGGTAAGAAAGTGGGGCGCAATGACCCCTGCCCCTGTGGCTCAGGCAAGAAATACAAATATTGCTGTGGTAGGTAAGTTTTGCTGCTAACATCATTTGGGAAGCGGTAGATTCCAGAAGTCAATAAAAGCCTTAATCTATGAGTTGTTTGAGGTGTTAAAATATAAGTGTGGCTGGAAGTTTATAAAGTGTTTGATGGAACATTATAATATGTAGGAAGTGAATACAGTATTGAGCAACACGAGTGATACACAGGCAATTCAATGTCTCAAAGAATCCATTGCTGCTGGCAAGCACTGGTATGTATCCTTGCTTGAGGCGATCAAGTTATGGGCTAGTACTGAGGAGAATTACAACGAGCGTCACTATTGCTATCTTATTGACAATGAAGCTTTTGATTGGCATGTCCTGGCGGAAAGGTTGTGTGAAGAGATTAGTGGGTTTATACCAGATAAAGAACTAGTTGAGCTTCTTTTCTTCGACCAACCGCCGATAGAATTGCCTGAAGGTGAATTTAAAAAATTGATTGGCAACGCCAAATATCAAGCTTACCTTAATTATCTTTACGGCGTCCTTATGGAGGAAATTTTAATTTTGGCTGTAACTGAAGAGGTGCGTAAAAGAAGGAGTGTCCTGAGTTTAAATGAGGACAACAGTATAGTTGATGAGGCCTACCGACGCATCTATGGCGCTGCGCAGCTGGAGTTAGTAAATCTCTTTAGAAAAGAGAAAAATTACCCGAGACGCAAATCCATGAGCCTTGGGGAATTCAAGGAATTTATTTACTGGTTATTTAAACAGCGTCTAAAGAGATGTGACAAATCTCGCGTTGCCAGTGATACCAAGAAGGCTTTACTAAAGTTACGTTTCTATATGAAGCTAAAAAACCGCAAAGCTTCTCAGCCACTCTGAGATGATTCCAAATTTAATCTTTCCAATTTATCTTCAAGCGTGCGAAGTTTTTCTTTGCCTCTTTCAATAATATGTGGTGGCGCCTTGTTTAGAAAAGCGCTATTCCTTAACCTCGTATTAAGTTGCGCAATCTTGGTTTGGGTTATTTCTATTTCCTTTAGTAGGCGCTTCTTTTCAGCAAGTTGGTCTACCATGCCTGCCCATGGTAAAACTAACTCTGCTCCTCTTAGTACTATAGCCAATGCGTCTTCTTCAGTTTTCCTTTGCCCTCGAACCGAAATGATGAGGGGGTGGGCATGTCCTAAAGTTTCTATGGCTTTAGTTTGTGAGGTGATGCAGGATAAGAATTCATCAGTGTAGACCCGAGCTTCAATCCACTTGGAAGGCGCTACTCTATATTGGGAGCGAGCATTACGGATAGAGCGGATAATTTCTATCACCACATCCATAGCCTGTTCCGCTTCGTGGTCGGTGGATTTATTATTGCTGGTAGGGTACGGCGCTACCATTATGGAGGCTGGCATTTGGTCTTTGTTAGGCAGGTGTTGCTTTAAATTCTGCCATAGTTCTTCGGTGATGAAAGGCATGAAGGGATGCAGAAGACGAAGTGATGTTTCTAGAATTTTCACCAGGAAGGGGAGGGGGGAGGGAAGTGGTTGGTAGCGGAGGCGCACCTTGGCAATTTCAATGTACCAATCGCAAAACTCTGACCAGATGAAATCGTAGATTTGCTGTTCTGCTTCACCAAATTGGAAGTTCTCCATAAGGTTGCTGACATTGCTGATTCGGCTGTTGAATCTACTACAAATCCAGCGGTCCTCTAATTTCTGTGGGTTTTCTGTTTCTATTGTAACCAGTGTTTGGTTATTCAATATCTCTGCATCCATGCTCTGCAGGACAAATCTGGTGGCATTCCATAGTTTATTGCTAAAATTACGACTGGCTTTTAGCCTGCCTTCTCCAAGACTTATGTCATTGCCTGGGGAGCTACCTGTGGTTAAAGCAAAGCGAAGAGCATCGACTCCATATTCACTGATGGCTTTGGTAGGGTTAATGACGTTACCTCGTAGCTTGCTCATTTTCTCGCCGTTTTCGTCTCTAAGCAATCCGTGGAGATATATGGTATGGAAAGGTATTTGGCTGGTATCTTCCAACCCCATCATAATCATTCTGGCTACCCAGAAGAAAAGTATGTCATAGCCAGTTTCCATTACTGAGGTGGGATAGAAATAGCGAAGGTCATTGGTATCGTCTGGCCAGCCCAATGTGGAGTGTGTCCACAACGCTGAGCTAAACCAGGTATCAAGGACATCAGCATCTTGAACGATCCGATTTGAGCTGCAATGCTTACAACTCAAGGGTTCATCTACAGAAGCCGTTAATTTACCACAGTCTTGACAGTACCACACTGGAATGCGGTGGCCCCACCATAGCTGGCGGCTTATACACCAATCCCTGATGTTCTCCATCCATTCAAAGTACACTTTGGTGAAGTGCTCTGGAATTATGGTGATGCTGCCTTCCCTGACAGCCTTAATGGCCGCTTCGGCCAGTGGTTTTGCCTGAACGAACCATTGCAGGCTGACTTTGGGCTCAATCATTGTTTGGCAACGGTTGCAATGCCCCACTGAGTGGGGATGGGGTTCGATTTTCTCTAGTAATCCTGCAGCTTTTAGGTCAGCCACTACATTATCCCTGCAAGCGAAGCGCTCTAGATTTACATAGGGCCCAGCGTTCTCATTCAGAGTAGCGTCAGGGTTCATAATATCTACCAGTGGCAAATTATGTCGTTGAGCTACTTCAAAATCTGTAGGATCGTGAGCCGGAGTTATCTTTAGCGCGCCAGTGCCAAAGGAGGGATCAACAGCATCATCAGCAATGATGGGAATTTTCTTACTCATGATGGGTAAGATGACGCTTTTACCCACCAAATTTCTGTAGCGCTTATCAGCGGGGTTTACTGCTATGGCGGTATCCCCGAAAAATGTTTCAGGCCGTGTAGTAGCTACAGTGATAAAATCCTTCCCACTAGCCAGAGCATAACGGATATAATAGAGGTGGCCTGCAATCTCTTTATGTTCAACTTCAAGGTCGGAAAGGGCAGTCTGACAACGTGGACACCAGTTTATTATCCTTTCACCACGGTAAATTAAGCCCTTATTGTGTAGACGAACAAAGGCAGTGCGCACTGCTCTACTCGGGTTTTCATCAAGCGTAAAGCAATCCCGTGTCCAATCACATGAAGCTCCCATCATCCGATGCTGATAGTTAATATTCCTTCTGCTTTTATTTGCCCATTCCCAGGCTGTTTCCGAGAATTTTTCCCTGCCTATGCCATTTCTGGTCAATCCTTGTTCAGCCAGCTTTTGCTCTACGATTACTTGTGTAGCAATGCCTGCATGGTCAGTGCCAGGAAGCCATAAGGTAGGCTCTCCTCTCATTCTGTGCCACCTGACCATGATGTCCTGTAAAGTATCGGTTAAGGCATGGCCCAAGTGGAGTTTGCCCGTGACATTGGCTGGTGGCATGATAATGACAAATGGTTTCTTGCCAGGGTCTATTGTGGGCTTAAAATAGCCTTGCTCCAGCCAGAAAGCATACCACTTCTCCTCTATTTTGCCTGGCTCGAAGGCTCTAGGAATTAAATTTATCATTATCTAGCTATAGTTGCTTTTAGACTTCGTAGTAAGTAATACTGCCACTTTATCCAGAATCTTATCAGCTATTTCTCGTTTGGGCAGAAGAGGAATGCTATCAACGTTATTTTTCCTGTCAATTATGGTTACCCGATTATCATCGGCATCGAAACCGCTGTCGCTGGCCATGATGTCATTAGCTACAATGAAGTCAATTTCTTTTTGCTGCAACTTTTGCCTGGCATTTTCCACCAAATTGCTACTCTCGGCAGCGAACCCCACTTTAATGAAATCACCCTTTATGCTGCCCAAAATATCTTGGGTGCGCTCCATTTCTAAAGTTAATCCAGCACTTTCCTTTTTTATTTTCTCATCCAATTCCCTCAAAGGACAATAATCAGCCACAGCAGCAGCCATGATTAAAACATCAGTTTGAGAAGTAGCAACTCTTACCGCTTGATGCATCTCCCGCGCAGTGCAGATGTTGATTATTTCCATGCCAACGGGCTTAGCAAGCGAGGTTGGCGCTGTTATCAATGTTACCATGGCTCCTCTGTCGCGAGCTGCCTCAGCTAGCGCATAGCCCATTTTCCCTGAGGAGCGGTTAGTTATACAGCGAACAGGGTCGATAGGTTCCTGGGTGCCGCCTGCAGTTACCACAATATGCTTTCCAGCCAGATCACCATTTTTCCCTAGCACCTGGCAGATGGAGCCTACAATATCAGTGGCGTTAGCGAAGCGTCCTAAGCCTTTCTTACCCGATGCCAATCTGCCCGAAACTGGTCCCACAATAGTAAAGCCGCGTGCTTTCAGCTTGGATAAGTTGCCTTGGGTGATAGAATTTTCGAACATATTTACGTTCATGGATGGTGCTATAAGTATGGGAGATTTGCTTGCCAGCACAGTAGCACACAGCATGTCATCGGCGACGCCTGAAGCTAGCTTGGCGATGTTGTTAGCTGTAGCTGGGGCAATGGCTATTATATCAGCTGTAGCCAATGATATATGTTCGACCTCGGATTCGGAGCTCAGAGTAAACATATTAGTAACTACAGGTCTTCCAGTGATGGTCTGGAATGTTAGAGGAGCTATGAATTTGGTAGCTGCCTCAGTCATAATTACATCTACGTTTGCTCCTGATTGGGTTAACTGGCTAGCGATGTCCACTGCCTTATAAGCAGCGATGCTTCCTGTAACTCCTAAGACAATAGTTTTCCCTTTTAGCATGGCATCTCCTCGGCTAATCTTTCACCTTATTCATCTTGTAAATCAGAAGTAGTCCAATTAATGATAAATGGGGATTTACTATTTCTATTTGGGGTATCTCTTTAGCCAGGTAAGCCTGCCCGCCAGTAGCTACCACTTTTGACTTGCATCCTAATTCCTTCTCTATGTGCTGTAATATGTTCTTGATAAAGCCAATATAACCGAAGAACATACCTGATTGTATGGCAGAGATAGTGTTGTTGCCAATAACTTGTTTAGGGCATGTTAACTCTACTCGAGGAAGCATCGCAGTGCGGGCAAACAGCGCCTCGCTAGCGATATTGATTCCTGGGCCGATAACTCCACCAAGATAATTACCTTCTTTGGAAACGACATCAAATGTGATAGCAGTGCCAAGGTCCACGATAATTACTGGCTCTCCATAAAGGTGGTGAGCAGCAACGGCATTCACCACTCGGTCAGGACCAAGCTCCCGAGGATTATCTACACAGATACGTACTCCTGTTTTTGTGCCGGCTCCAACTACTAGAGGCGAAGTGCCTAAATACTGTTGGCACATTTCTTGGAAAACAGCCACCAATGGCGGGACAACACTGCACAAAGTAACTCCTGTGATTTTAGAGGTGGACAACTTTTGGCGCTGGAGAAAAATAAGCAATAGAGCCCCATATTCATCTGCCGAGCGGTCAACCTCAGTGCTTAGCCGCCAAGTAGCTTTCAGCCTATCATCATCAAATATGCCTAATTTAATACTGGTGTTTCCAATGTCAATAGCTAGCAGCATAATGACTAATCCACTATTTTGCAGGAATGTGGGATGAGTATAGCATCTTGGTTTAGCTTTCGCTACTGTTGTTTGTAAGTATTACTCCTAGCCATCTGGTTAACTTGCTGGCATTATCACCCACGATGAATTTAGTTCCCATAACTATTACTTAGGGTAAAGATAAATGGTGTGGGCGCTAACTAGTTAAAGCCATCTCCGGTGATGCAGGTAAGCAAACATGCCTGTACCTGTAAGTGCCATAGCAGAGAGCAATATACCAAGAGGTAATAGATTGACGGATGCCGTTCCCCCAGGTAAAGGGACGTTCATACCAAAGATGCCGGACAGTAAAGTAGGCGGTGCTAGAATTGCCATAACGATAGTTAGCACGCGCATTATCTCTTGAATACGATGTGAAGTTAACCAATTACTGGTTTCGGCAAGTCCATCTACAACCTCTTTGCAATCCTCGAGTTCATCCCAAATCTTACGGATATGGTCGGCAATGTCACCAAAATAAATTTCTTGCTCCTCTTTGAAAAAGGGGTATTCTTCCTTCTCGAGTATCTCGAGTACCGGGATCTGAGGGCGAATGACACGGCGGAAGGAAATGAGGTCACGCCGAATCAAGGAGATTTGGCGGACTGTCTCAGGAACAGCTTTTGTGAAGATAACCTCCTCTATGTCATCAACACTTTCTGTGATCTTGCCAAGGATAGGAAAGCAGTAATTAACTAATCTATCAAGAATGTGGTATAGGAGGAAGCTTGAGCTTTTTCCTAAGTAGGTCTGGCGGCTTTTCTCAAGAGTTTGGCATTCGTGAAAAAACTTGCTTAGTGGTTTGAGATTAGCTGAGCAGTGCACTGTGACAACATAATTCTCCCCAATAAAAATATCTACCTCACTGGATCGTGTTATGCTGTTTTCTCTATCAAAAACAGGGAAATGTAGGATTATGAACAGGTGGTCTTTATATTCGTCTATTTTCGGACGTTGCGCACGGCTAAGAACATCATCTAAATTGAGAGGATGAAAGTTAAAATGCTGATCCAGAAATTTAACTTCGTTGCTGGATGGCTTTTCAATGTAAATCCAGCTTAGTTTGCCTTCGCTAATTGAATGTACGTTGTGCTCTTCCTGTTTAGTGGTTGTCATAAATATTTACTACCGAAGGAGATTTCTTACATTCTACCACTAATTTCATTGCTAGACTAGCGCCTGTCTATCATCAATCTCTAATAGGTTGTGCATACCATGAGAGGCCTGCTACCCCTCTCCAACACTCATACCTGCTCTTCAAGATAATAAGCTTTCTTTTAAAGAAATATAAGCTGCCTGGTTTTCTCATTCTGGTAACCCCTTATGCCAGGTTAATATCATCACTAGCCATGCCATTACTGTTACCTGTGTATCTTAGTAGAACTTAGCTCAGCCAATGAGTATTTTCCTGTCTTAAGCACAGGGACTTGACAAAATATAACAAGGAGTGTTTATAATATAAGTGGGAAAAAGTGGGAGAAAAGGGAGGTTTTTGCAGGAAAATGTTTTTTGGCGAATATTCATACAAAGTTGACGAGAAGGGGAGGGTCCCTCTGCCGCCAAAATTCAGGCGGGAAATGAAAGAAACTGTAATCTTAGCCAGGGGAACAGAAAAATGCATTGATATTTACTCTCCGTCTGAGTGGAAAAGGTTGGCTGACACTTTAGCTGCTAAGGCAGTGACTCCAGCTAATCTAAGAAAACTGAACCGCGCCATCTTTGGGTCAGCCTTCAGTGCCTCCTTTGATAAGCAAGGTAGAATAACATTACTCACCCCACTACGCAGTTACGCTGGAATTAGAGATAACGTAATTGTCGTTGGCGTTAATAATCGTGTTGAACTTTGGGATGAGGAATTATGGAAGACTGAGAAAGCTGCAGACGATGAACAGGCATCTCAAATTATGGAGAGCCTAGAAATATAGCTAATGAATGAGATTATGTCTTCACCAACGCATATACCTGTTTTGCTGAATGAAGCCGTGGAAGCATTGCAAGCTCAGCCGGGAGGACGCTTTATTGACTGTACCATAGGCTCAGGCGGGCATGCTGCTGCTATTTTGGAAAGCATTTTACCCCAAGGGAAACTATTAGGCATTGATGCTGATCCCGAGGCTATCAGAGCAAACAAAGCTAGATTTAATAACTATAGTGAAACAGTCATCCTGGTTAATGACAATTTTGTCAACCTTAAAACTATTTGTAGCAAATACAAATTCTATCCAGTTGACGGCATTCTTTTTGACCTCGGTGTTTCTTCAAGGCAATTGGATACAGCCCAACGTGGCTTTAGCTTTCGGCGTGAAGCTCCTCTTGATATGAGATTCGGCTCTGAACAAAGACTAACCGCTGCTGATATCATCAACACCTTTCCTGAACAAGAGTTAGCTCATATTATTAAGGAATATGGAGAGGAGCACCACAGCCGACGAATAGCACAGCACATTGTACAGAACCGCTCCATCACATCTACTGTACAACTTGCTCAGGTAGTGGAGCAAGCTCTTGGCCATAAACACACCAAGATTCACCCCGCTACCAAGACTTTTATGGCACTCCGCATCGCTGTTAACAAAGAGCTAGACAATCTAAAAACGGCTCTGAAACAAACGATAGACCTCCTTCGTTTTCAAGGCAGGTTAGTGGTTATCAGCTATCATTCTCTAGAAGATCGCATAGTCAAGGAGTTTATGCGACACGAAGCTAGTAGCTGCATCTGTCCACCAGAGACAATAGTATGTCGCTGTGGGCATGTACCTACCTTAAAACTCATATCAAGAAAGGTCATTAGACCTACTTTGTTGGAGATAGAATCCAACCCGCGCAGCCGCAGCGCTAAAATGAGAGTAGCCGAACACCTGCGATAAGCAAGAACATTTATAATAACAAAGGAGGTAAAAATGGCAAAGAGAATTGTTTCCGCTATTGATGTAGGTACAAGTAAGATAGCCACCATCATAGCCAATGTAAGAGCACAGGACGATATCGAAATTCTGGGAGTAGGAGTTGTTCCCAGCCACGGCGTGCACAAAGGTATTGTAGTCAATATGGATGAGGCTAAGACGTCTATTACTAACTCAATAAAGGAAGCCCAGAGAGTTAGCGGCGTAAAGGTAGACTCCGTTTACGTAGGGGTTACTGGCAGACATATAAGCAGCCTTAATAATCGAGGTGTGGTATCTATACCACACGATGATAGGTTAGTTCGCCCTAAAGACCTTAAAAGAGTTCTATCTGCGGCCCGTAACATGCCTATCCCTGAAGGGAAGAAATTACTTCATGCTATCCCTCGATATTATACTTTAAATGGCGAAGAAAGAGTGAATCAGCCGGTGGGCATGCACGGCACTAGATTAGATGTGGAGACTCACATTATCACCGCATCGGTGTCTTCAGTGCAAAACCTAGCTAAATGTATCCGCAGTATTGGCATTGATGTTGAAGATCTAATTCTAGAGCCTTTAGCTAGCGGAGAGGCAGTGTTAACCCAGGAAGAAAAAGACAGTGGTGTCATTATGGCTGACATTGGCGGAGGCACCACAGATATAGCAGTGTTTAAAGATGGCAATATCTACCACACAGCGATCATCCCAGTCGCTGGTTACCAAGTGACCAGTGACATAGCCATTGGCCTAGGTTTGCCATTCCACATAGCTGAGAAAATGAAGAAAGTATATGGGAATGTGACACCAGGATTGGATACCAGTAAGGAAGCAACCGTGACAGGCATAGAGAATGGCCACAGTGCTTCTTATCGTGATCTATGCGACATTATCCATTCTAGAATGGAGGAGTTGTTTGAACTCATACTGCTAGAAATGCCCACCACTGATTACCAAACTTTGGCTCCCTGTGGCTTAGTACTTACAGGTGGCACTGCCAACTTGATCGGGCTTTCTGAGTTAGGGAAATCAGCATTGCAAATTCAAGTACGCAAAGGCCAACTTTCAGATTCAGGCATCTATGGCATCACCGACGTTCTTCATGATTCAGCTTATGCTACTACTATAGGGCTAATTCTATGGCAAGCAAGAAACAAAGAAGTATCAGCATGGCAAGTAAAAAGAGGCGGCATTCTAGGCGGCTTTGTTAACTTATTCAGAAAACTATTTCGTGGTTAAAGGATAACAGAATTCAAATGTGTTTTGTAGAAAGGAGGTTCAAATGTCAAAAACGATAATTGCTCCAGCACCGGCAAAAATTAAGGCGATAGGCATTGGTGGAGGTGGCTGTAATGCTATCAACCGCATGGTTCGCGAAGGCATTAGGGGCATTGATTTCATAGCCATGAATACTGACGCTCAAGCTTTAACACTAGCCGAGACACCTACTCGGATTCAACTAGGAGAGAAACTAACTAAAGGTCTTGGGGCAGGCGGCGACCCTGGAATAGGAACCAAGGCTGCTGAGGAAAGCCGCCAGGTAATTGAAGAGGTCATCGAGGGAGCTGACATGGTATTTATCAGTTGTGGTATGGGAGGTGGCACAGGCACTGGGGGCATTCCTATTGTGGCTCAAGCAGCTAAGGAAGCTGGCGCTCTCACCATTGCCGTAGTGACCAAACCATTCGCTTTCGAAGGTGGCCACCGCTCTGAAACAGCTGAAGAAGGTATGCTTAACTTAAGCAACAAGGTAGATACGCTAATCATTATACCTAATGACCGCCTTCTGCGTCTCTGCGATGCCAAAACAACTGTTGATAGCGCTTTTAAAATGGCTGACGACGCTCTTTTCCATGGGGTACAAGCCATTTCAGGGGTCGTCACCACTCCAGGATTAATTAACCTTGATTTCGCTGATATCAAATCAGTAATGAAAGATGCTGGCCCAGCATGGATGTCTGTAGGAAAAGGCAGTGGACAAAATCGAGCTGCTGAAGCTGCCAGGGCTGCTCTGGCTAGCCCATTACTTGACGTCTCCATAAACGGAGCTAAGGGAGTGCTTTTCAATATCACAGGGGGTACTAGCTTAACCCTATTCGAGTGTAATGAAGCAGCCGAAGCTATTAGCCAGGCGGTTGATCCCAGAGCTAACATCATATTTGGTGTAGTCTACGATCCCAAGATGGATAACGAAGTTAGAATTACCGTTATAGCCACCGGTTTCAGTAGCCAATATGGCAAAGGAGCACCTAACCTAGAAGAGCTTCGCCACTTAATGAAAAATGGCGAAACCCTTGATGTTCCATCTTTCCTGCGCCGTGGCCAATATCGCTCTCCATCTCAACTACTGAATGCCGCCAAAGACAAAAAGGAATTTGTCCCTCAACCATCTAAAATCTCTTGGCAGTAAAACCCAAAATTTACCAATAGAGGGCGCTGCATGGTAAATGTAACGCCCTCTATTCTTTTAAAAAGGGGATTTCGAACTAAACGCTATCACCACTTATAACAGCAGCCAAACAAGTATTGGGAATTAGACGGGGTGGTGCAAAAGCCCAAATTAAGAGTGGCAGTGGCATATTATCAACTATAGTGAATCAGGAAAAAGGAGACAGAAATTGATGGCGTTCCTTAGAGATCACTATGAAGGGACCGGGTGTACGTACCACTATCCACCTCATGCTTATCATGCTGGAGGCCACTACACAATCTGCAATTCCACTAGCCATGACGCTGAAGTGTGGCACCTGAAAAGTTACCTGCCTGTTGATATCGGGTGCGTGATGTGGTGTTGCATGTCCTCTCCATGCGAAAATGTTTTCCAGCCTGTATGGGCAGGGGCCAGAGGAAATACCCCACAGGCATACAATGTTGGAGCTGACGAACTTGATTTGCGCTCGGCATGGTGGGTAACTAACTCAATCCAGCTAATGGTGGATAGAGACTATGAGAACAGGATTAAATTAATAAAGGATACATGGCAACAACGTGAAGTTGCAGAATTTCATGGCTGAGGATCTGCCATATGGTACATTGTGGATGGAGAGCCGATGTAATAGGCCCTGTGAGCGATCAGTTCGAAGGTTATATGCCAGTTATGGGTGGAATCTCATCGTGGATTAGCCAGTGGAGTTATCCAAAAGCGCATTTGAAATCAGTGCTGATTTGAAGAGGAAACACCGCTGTAATATCCTGACGAAATGGATTATTTCAGCGGTGTGACTTATAATTATCAGAAGAAATTTGAGTGGGCAGATAATTACATATATTTCTAACGGCAGCTATCAAATACTATTTTCGTTGTTGCTGCATTCTATTAAAAAACAGGAAAATAATTAAATGAGTATCAAAAGAAGATACGCGCATTCAGTCACTTTTTATGATCGCTCTAAAACATACAATGGATATACCCTATTTTGGCCAAAGGGAGGGGAGATAGCATGGTTGATTGACATGCAGGGTAACGTTGTCCACTATTGGCAGATGCAATATCCACCAGGACTACATGGAGTACTTTTGCGTAATAGCAACCTCCTTGGCGCCGCCCAAAATAGGACTACTGCGGAATTGGGATGGCCAGATGGCTTTTCAGGCATTGGCGGATTGCTGCTGGAGGTAGATTGGGAAGGTAAAGTTGTATGGGAATATGACGCTCGATATCAAGGCCACGATTTTTGTCGCCTGAATAGTGGAAATACTCTTTATATATCATGGGATCCTGAAGGACAAGTACCACCTGAATACGCCGCTAAAATCAAAGGAGGCTTGTCCGGAACCGAGAACAAGGGAGTCATGTGGGGTGATGTGCTCCGAGAGGTTAATCCAGATGGTAAAGAAGTGTGGAAATGGTTTGCCTACGAACACCTTGACCCCGAGATAGATTCCCTATGCCCGTTGGAAAGCCGTCGCCTTTACCCCTGTATTAACTCAGTTTTTGAACTGCCTAATAAGGATATATTGATCAGCTCTCGTCACACAAACAGCGTACACATTATTGACAAAGCTACTGGCGACGTTAAGTGGAGATGGGGCCGCGGTAAAATCGCGCTTCAGCACGACGCCACCATGCTGGACAACGGCAACATCCTGCTGTTCGATAATGGAGCACATCGAGAGGGTTTCGCTCCAACCTACGCTCGGATCGTCGAAGTCAACCCGTCCACTGACAAGATCGAATGGGAATACAAAAGCGATCCTCCCAGTGATTTTTATACGGCAGTCATGGGTGGGTGTGAGCGCTTACCAAATGGTAATACCTTGATCTGTGAATCCATACCAGGGCGAGTTTTTGAGGTGACATACGAAGGTGAGATGGTTTGGGAGTTTATCAACCCTGTTTATTCCTTCAATCAACAAGATCAGAATCAAATGAAGAGAACAATTGATCCCACTGTAGGAGGAGAAACACTCAATGCCATATTTCGAGCGCACCGCTATGCCCCTGATTATGCAGGCCTGAAGGGGCGGGACTTAGAGCCTAAGAAGTTCGATATGGTGAACCGCATATATGGACCAGAATCTTTCAGAAAAGAAACCAAACCAGGCATACAACAAGCAAGCCAACAGCCGGTTACCATACGTAAACCAGGGCGAACATATAACGGCTATACCCTTTTCTCTCCTCTTGGAGGCAAAGACGCCTGGCTGGTTGATATGCAGGGTAACGTGGCTCATCGCTGGAAAATGCCATGCCCGCCAGGACTGCATGGCGAACTTCTACCCAATGGTAATCTGCTCTATGCTGGTCGGGTAAACGATGCTCCGCTTCCAGATTTTGAAGGCGCTGGTGGGTTACTACTCGAGGTGGATTGGGATGGTAATACAATCTGGAAATATGAAGATAAATATATGCACCATGGCTTCTACCGCATGAGCAATGGTAACACCATGATTTTCAAATGGGTGCCCGTACCTGAAGACATCGCTTCCAAAGTCAACGGGGGACTTGATGGAAGCGAGCTAAACGGGGTCATGTGGGCAGACGCTATTCAAGAAATTAACGTTAAGGGCAAAGTGGTGTGGGAATGGTTAGCATATGAACACCTCGACCCCGTGGCAGATTTCATTTGCCCTCTTTGCCCTCGAAGTGAATGGACACATGCTAACGGTTGCAGTGCCATGGCCGACGGCAATATACTGGTTAGCTTTTCAAGGCTTCATAACCTTGCCATTATCGACAAGGTTAGCGGTAAGATTAAGTGGATGTGGGGTCGCAATGAGATAGCACATCAAAATAATCCTACCTTTCTAGACGGTGGCAATATTCTGTTGTTAGATAACGGTGTCCACACTACTATTTATCCTATGGGTTTCTCTCGTGCACTGGAAATTGACCCAAAGAATAACGAGATGGTATGGGCATATGAGGATTCACCTCGTTCCAATTTCTATTCTTCGATTATGGGCAGTTGCCAGCGTTTGCCTAACGGGAATACATTGATCTGTGAAAGCACCACAGGGCGGATTTTTGAGATAACCTCTGGACACGACATAGTATGGGAATTCACCAGTCCATTCTTCTACCAATCCCATACACACGGCCGGAACAACTACGTTGCGAGGGCATATCGTTACGGGCTTGATTATGCAGGTTTGAAAGGAAACATCAAATCGGTAAGGGAAGATATGGCCCAAATTAAGCAGGCTTCTACGCCAAGAACTGCGACGGCTGTACGTGTACGCAAACGGCTCGATAGCCTAGGCTACTGATGGTCGCCAATGACGAACGTAAAGGAGCATTGGAAGAAGCTAGGGTATTATCACATATTAGATTAGGCTCAAGGAGTTATCTTACTTTATCACGCTAGTAAGGAAAGCGCCCGCCAGAAAATTCAGTAGTAGCGGAATACTGATGTTTTGTTTAAGTATCATAAAACAAAAGTAGGTGTATCAAATGAAGAATGTTATCTTATTAACGATAGACGCATTGAGAAAGGATGCTCTGGGATGCTATAGCAGAGGAAAGGAGCTAACCCCGTTTATTGACTCGTTACAGGGCGAATGCACCAGATTTACCAGGGGGCAAACCACCGGGCCATATACGCAGGCCTCATTCCCAGGAATACTCACCTCCTCCTATTACCTGGAATACGGCAAACCAAAGGGGCTTTCGCCTCACAGGACATTGATTTCCGAACCGCTTAAGCGAGCGGGGATTGTAACTGCCGCATTTCACTCAAATCCATACCTTTGCGATTTCCTCGGCTGGAATAGAGGCTGGGACTTCTTTTACGACTCTATGGAGGAAGACGTTAGCCCCCGGATGCCATACATAAAAGGCAATGTAATTAACGCTAAGGTGACTGAATGGTTGTCATCATATAGTGTGGCTGGAGATAGCAAGCCATTCTTCCTGTGGCTCCACTACATGGATATCCATGAGCCATATGCCCCTGAGAAAAAATATGTGGATATGGTGGACTCATCCATTACTATTAGCCAGGATGAAATGTATAGCATGTTTGAAAACACGCTATTGAAAAGAGATGTTTCCAACCCGGAAAAAGTAACACTATTGAAGAAACTTTACGATATTCATGTTCGGGAGGTGGATACATATGTTCAAGACTTCTTTAACACCCTTGAAAAACTTGGCATATTGAAGAATTCTATAGTCATCATAACCAACGACCACGGTGATGAATTCAATGAGCATGGTGGCCTTTCACATGACGACAAGATGTACTCAGAACTTATAGATATGCCTCTCATTATCTATGGAAGAGATAAGAATGGGACTTGTGATACGTTGGTTAGCAACGTAGACATAGCACCGACCATCGTATATCTTTTTGACCTTGATCCAGTGAAAAAATTTGAGGGGCTTTCACTTTTTCCTCTTGATGCTTACCCTGAGAAAGGATGTTTTGGTGAGGCCATTGACCAGAAAGCCCAACGAGGCGGAGACATTGAAAAAGATAGCTATTTCTACCGTGAGAAAGACCTCAAAATAATATGTCATGCAAGCGTCGACAGATGGGAACTATATGATCTCAAACAGGACCCCAACGAAGTGAATAATATTATTGACACATTTCCTGATGCAGAGAAGTTGAGAAGTAAATTGAAACCAAGAATGAAAAGATGGCTCAGTTAACAAAAATAAGTAAAAGGAGAAAAAATGACAGAGCAAGAAAAAGAAATGAAATGTGCCGAATTGGTCGGCAAATCAAAGGAGGTAATCCGCGAGACATTCAGGAAGTTCAAGCCCATTGATACAGCTATTACCTGGACGGGCGGGAAAGATAGCACTACAAATCTCTGGATAATCCGTCAAGTATGTATAGAGGATAATATCGATCTTCCTAAGGTTATGACAATTGACGAAGGCGATGCTTTTCCGGAGATCACAGACTTTCTCATAAAGACATCGAAAAAATGGAATATCGATCTCCAATGGCTTTGCAACTTTGACGTACTTAAGAGCGCTATGAGCCACCTGGGCAACACCGTTAAAGTGAAAGACTTAAATAAACGTAATCAAACTGAACTAAAGAGAATTGGTTTTGAAGAAGATTCATTCACCTTTGAAGCAGAATCTCAACAAGGCAATCACTTGATGAAAACAGTTATGTTTAATCAATTTGTTGAAGAGAACAATATAAAAGCTATGTTTATGGCCCTCCGCAGAGATGAACAAGCGGCAAGGAAGAGCGACGAATACTTCACAAAAAAAGAGGGCGGATATTTAATGCCCGAGCATACAAGAATATCTGCAACTCTGCACTTCACAGAAAGAGATATATGGAATACCACCAAATTATACAACATCCCTTACTGTTCACTTTATGAGATAGGCTATCGTTCTTTGGGAGCCAGAACTACCAGTAACCCAGGGGAAGTTGGTGTGCCTGCCTGGGAACAGGACATCGAGAATGTGCCTGAAAGGGCCGGCAGAAGGCAAGATAAGGAAAAGGCAATGGCAAGAATGCGTCAACTAGGATACATGTGAATTTGGGCAAGAAACCCAGTTTTCGCCGGGTGAAGAAGTAGTACTACACTGGAGCCCCACGAGCAGCAATATTTTGTTTGGCTAGAAACGAGAGTCTTAAGTTAGTGATTTAGATTGGATAAGAGTCTCAGTACAAAGTGTTGATTTAGTAAGTAAAAAAAGGAGGACTACAGATGAGTGTTACAAAAACAGGACAAAAGGGTATTACCGTTTATGACTCCACTAAAGCCTATAACGGCTACAATTTTTTCTGCCCCTTTTGGGAGTTAGAGTCTCAGATTGAGTATTGCTGGCTAATGGACATGGAAGGTAGATTTGTTCATCGGTGGCGAACGCCCTATCCTCCAGGATGCCATGGAATACTTCTGCCCAACGGTAATGTTCTCTTTGCCGGGAAATTGAAAACAATATCCGAATTGGGGTTAGGCTGGTCAGAGGAATTTAGCGGTCTTGGCGGCATACTTATTGAGCTTGACTGGGATAGCAATATAGTCTGGCAAGTCGAGGTGCCTTGTCAAGGCCATGATTTCACTGTAATGCCAAATGGTCATATTATGTATGTTGCCTGGGAACCAAAAGGAATTGTCCCAGATGAAATTACTGCCAAAGTAAAGGGCGGTCGTCCTGGGACTGAGCTAAATGGGAAGATATGGGGCGATGTCCTAGTTGAAATCGACCGTGATGGTAACAGGATATGGGAGTGGCTTGCATATGAGCACCTTGATCCTGAAATAGATACCTTATGTCCATTGGAAAATCGCTCGCAGTGGCCTTACATTAATTCTGTTTGGATTTGCCACGATGGGAATATTCTACTGAGCACGCGTTATTTAAATCAGGTTACTAAGATTGATTACAAAACAGGGAAAGTAATAGGGAGGTATGGTAAGGGTAAAATTTTCCACCAGCATGATTGCAGAGAGTTAGATAATGGAAATATTCTTCTTTTTGATAATGGAACACACCGTCATGAATATAAGCCCGAGTATTCACGGGCAGTTGAACTCAACCCTGACACAGATAACATAGTATGGGAATATAAGGCTAATCCTCCGTCTGATTTCTTTTCAGCTCATTCTGGTGGCTGTGAACGACAACCCAATGGCAATACGGTCATAATTGAGACATCCAAGGGGAGAATGTTTGAAGTAACGCCCAGTGGTGAAATAGTATGGGAGTATGTTAATCCACGCTACACTCAATATGTTGGCAGGCTCAAGAATGAGATATGGCGAGTGCATCGTTATCCCTGCGACTACCCTGGACTTAAAGGGAAAGATCTGGCTCCAGAAAAACTCGCCTGGGTTAATCGAATTTGGGGACCTGATGCCTTCACTAAAGATATAAAACCTTGTATATTTTGATGTGTATTAAATTTACTAGGAGGGGAAACTAAAATGAGTTACGCTAGAACTAGTCTTAAAGGTGTAATGTTTTATGACTCTACAAAAGCCTACAACGGTGTTACACTCTTCACTCCGGTAGAAGGAAAGGACATTTGGCTCATCGACATGATGGGTAGACTTGTAAACCATTGGGAGATACCTTCTCAACCCGGTCATGATGCCAAACTTCTCCCTAATGGAAATGTGCTTTACGCTGCCAAAATTGCCAGCAGTCCGCTAGCTGACCTTGAAGGCACTGCTGGAATCGTAGCGGAGGTAGATTGGGATGGCAATGTAGTATGGCAATACAAAGACCCATATTTACATCATGCCTTTGCCCGCACGAGAAATGGGAATACTTTGGTTCTCAAATGGGTAGAACTGCCTGATGACATTGCAGCTAAGGTTAAAGGAGGCGACACTGGAACTGAAAAGAAGGGGACAATGTGGGGTGATGCCATCCAGGAAATCACACCTGATGGAAAGGTGAGCTGGGAATGGATTGTTCATGAACATCTCGACCCAAGTGCAACCCCTCGCTGCCCAATTTGCCCACGTAGCACGTGGCTCCATGCCAATGCTGTTAGTGAACTGCCTGACGGGAATATCCTGGTCAGCTTTATGCTGAGTAATACTATCGCTATCATTGATAAGAAAACAGGTGACACTACATGGCAATGGGGAGAAAGTGAGTTATCACACCAGCATTGTCCTACTATGTTAGACAATGGCAATATTTTAGTATTTGATAACGGCATGCATCCATATGGGTTCGCATGGGGTTTTTCGAGGGTTATTGAGGTTAATCCAAAAACTAATGACATGGTCTGGATATATGGTGGTGGGCGTGAGGAGTGTCTTGATTTCTATTCACCAACGTTGGGGGGCTCTGAGCGACTGCCCAATGGAGATACTTTGATTTGTGAAGGAACAACGGGGAGAATCCTTGAAGTGAGCGCTGAATCCGAGATAGTTTGGGAGTTTACTAACAACTTGCCTTCATATGAACCATATCCAGCTCAAACGAGAAGCCACATGGTTTATTCTGCCTACCGGTATGGAATGGATTACTCGGGGCTAAAAAACCCTGGGCCTATGTCTATAAAGAAACAACCTGCGCCAGGTACGCCACCCAAAAAAGGAGAAGAGGCTATGGCAACACGACTTGGGTTCCTGGGTTATTGACACATCTCCTGATGCAGAGAAGTTGAGAAGTAAATTGAAACCAAGAATGAGAAGATGGCTCAGTTAACAAAAATAAGTAAAAGGAGAAAAAATGACAGAGCAAGAAAAAGAAATGAAATGTGCAGAATTGGTCGGCAAATCAAAGGAGGTAATCCGCGAGACATTCAGAAAGTTCAAGCCTCTTGATACAGCTATTACCTGGACGGGCGGGAAAGATAGCACTACAAATCTCTGGATAATCCGTCAAGTATGTATAGAGGATAATATCGATCTTCCTAAGGTTATGACAATTGACGAAGGCGATGCTTTCCCGGAGATCACAGACTTTCTCATAAAGACATCGAAAAAATGGAATATAGACCTCGAATGGCTTTGCAACTTTGACGTACTTAAGAGCGCTATGAGCCACCTGGGCAACACCGTTAAAGTGAAAGACTTGAATAAACGTAATCAAACTGAACTAAAGAGAATTGGTTTTGAAGAAGATTCATTCACCTTTGAAGCAGAATCCCAACAAGGCAATCACCTGATGAAAACAGTTATGTTTAATCAATTTGTTGAAGAGAACAATATAAAAGCTATGTTTATGGCCCTCCGCAGGGATGAACAAGCGGCAAGGAAGAGCGATGAATACTTCACAAAGAAAGAGGGCGGATATTTAATGCCCGAGCATACAAGAATATCTGCAACTCTGCACTTCACAGAAAGAGATATATGGAATACCACCAAATCATATAATATCCCTTACTGTTCACTCTATGAGATAGGCTATCGTTCTTTGGGAGCCAGAACTACCAGTAACCCAGGGGAAGTTGGTGTGCCTGCCTGGGAACAGGACATCGAAAATGTGCCTGAAAGAGCCGGCAGAAGGCAAGATAAGGAAAAGGCAATGCAAAGAATGCGTCAACTGGGATACATGTGAATTTGGAGCGCCAACATTAAGGAAAACAGAGATGGCAAAGAGAAATATCATTATTATCAGCTTGGATGAGGTTCGGCCTGACCACTTGAATTGCTATGGCTACAAGAGAATAAATACTCCCGCAATTGACCAAGCAGCTAAAGAAGGAGTGAGGTTCGAAACCTGTATCACCTCCTCCGAACTCACTCCTATAGCTATGGGCTCAGTAATTACTGGAAAATATCCGAATAAGCATGGAATGAGAGATCCTTATTGTTCTATAACTGGGCCTTCAGTCGCTCAAATCTTGAAGAAAAATGGTTACCTTACCGCCGGATTTGTGGGTAATGGCCTGCTATCGAAACAATGTGGTTTTGCGGAAGGTTTTGACTTCTGGAATGAAGCATCACAGGATACCAGCTGGTTGACGCTTCAATATCCCGGCATTGACAGTGAACAAATAATCTACGAAGGGAATTATTGGGTAGAAGAACTTTTTAGGTGGCTAAGAAATAACTATAGGGAGGAATTCTTTATATGGGGTCATTTCTATGAAACCCATGAAGGTTCGGAACTTTCGCTTCTCAAAAAGGGGCTAATAAGTGAAGACAAAGTTGTATGTGGGCAGATTTATTCTGAAGATTTAAAAGGATGGCACTAAAATGAGATACGTAGGACATGGCGGCAAAGAGATTGTGGACAGAGTGATGGCTTCGCCGTCTGAGGCGAAGGACTGTGTTAGAGGACTAAAACAGATAGCTATTACCGGGCGAATCGCTAGAGAGTGCATCAACATCGCCTATGGCTTTTTTACCCCCTTGGAAGGCTTTATGGGCAAAGCAGATGTAGAGACAGTGTGCGAGAAGATGACATTGGTGAACGGTATACTTTGGCCTATCCCGATTGTGTTTGACATCTCCAGTGAGGAAATCAATGAGAAAGGAATTAAGAAAGGAGACACTGTTCTGCTCGTTTATCAAGATAAGGCTTTGGCTACTTTAGAGGTAGCGCAGATATTTTGTTACGATAAGGCAAAAATAGCACAGTCTGTGCTGGGCACAACTGATGCAAAACACCCTGGGGTAAGAATGCTTAATGAGATGGGAAACAGCTTCATCGAGGGAAAAGTCACCTTAGTGAATACCCCCAGATTTAATCCACCATTTGATAAGTTTTGGTATACACCTAAGGAAATGAGGGAAAAATTTGCGGAGAGAGGCTGGCAGAGAATAGTGGCACACCAAACTAGAAATGTGCCTCATAGCGGTCATGAATGGCTAATGAAAGGAGCCTGGTTTTCTGCCAATGGCGAACTCCCAGTGGAAAAACTACAAACAGGAATACTGGTGAGTTGCATAATTGGACCAAAGCGAGTGGGAGACTACATAGATGAGGCTATTGTCTTAGGACACCAAGTACTACATGAAGCTAGATATTTTAGAGATGATATACATATGGTTTCTATTGCTTTATGGGATATGCGATACGCCGGGCCAAAAGAGGCTATCTTTCATGCCATTTTGAGAGAGAATTTGGGTTGCACCCATCATATGTTCGGTAGAGATCATGCCGGCGTAGGCACTTACTATGATCCGTATGATGCACATAGAATATTTGATCAAATTCCTGAGGCTAGCCTGAATATCAAACCAATACGTATTTTGGAATGGTGGTATTGCCCAATATGTGGAGAGGTGACTTACTCAGGACTCTGTGGGCATAGCCAGGAAAAACAAGCATTTAGTGGAACTATGATTAGAAGTATGATACAGGATAAGGTTAAGCCCACCAAACTTATCTTCAGACCAGAGGTGTTTGATAATCTGATGAAGTGCACTCATGAGTATGGGTTTGGCTCTCCCTTCTGCACAGAGGAATATTTGAACAAAAGGCAACCTATATTTGGGCTTTCAATGTTATAAGGAATAGACAGGCAGCAACAGCCTGTGATGAAATTCAAGGAGGTCAAAAATCTCTGAAATGTATTCTATCAATTTATGGATTAACGAAGAGAGATACGATAAATTGAACCAGGTTGGCTTGGCCAATGTGGCTAAAGATGTATTAGCAGGAATGAAAGTACTTCAATTGCAATGCACAAAAGAACAGAAAGATAGGGTTTTAGAGTTCTACCCAATGGCCAAATTCGATTCTGCCACCACTAAAAGCATTGAACTACTCCCAGCAGAGGCGAAAGACAAAATGTTTGATCTGGTCATCAAGAGAAGGAATTTGGATGTCATTGAAGAATTCTTCACAGGCTAAGCTAAGAGTGTGACGGTACAAACTAAGCACATAGAATTGTCTAGATCGCCATGGCTTGAACTAAGCGTAATGCTAGTCGTGGTTATTCTATCGTACATAGCTCTGCTGCTAATATCAAGGGGAGTAGAAACACCTCATGAAGGTATGTCTCTAACCAGTATAACTGGATTACTTTTTGGATTCTTCTTACTGAGCTTTGCAATTGCTGTGATTGCTGTCCTTGCTGGGATTGGAGGTGGAGTTCTGTTCACACCCCTTATGCTGGCTTTCACACCTGTTGACAGCCTGATAATTAGAGGAACTGGCCTGATAGTAGCTATGTTCAGTGGCCTGGTATCAACAGGGCCATTTATGAAGAGCGGGATAGGCAACCTAAAACTCTCAATCTACTGCTGCTGTGGTTATGGAATAGGCGGCTTCATAGGTGCTCAAGGTGCGTTATGGGTAGCCAACCAGATGGGAATAAGTGGTGAAGGAATTCTGAGAATAGCGCTTGGGGGCATTGTTCTGACGATTGCTCTCTACTTCCTTCGGGGAGGTGTGAAAAGAGAATGGCCTGAAGTGAAGAAGGTAGATCGCTTTACTCAACGGTTAGGAATCACTCAATCTTACTATGAAAAATCTCTGGAAAAAGTTGTTGCTTATCAGGCAACCAGAGCTGGATGGGGACTTGTGGCTACATGTGGAATTGGTATGATTTCTGGTTT